>OBAE01001386.1_pt1 | contig 12655 bp, 10 predicted proteins | sample 1517641 | NCBI WGS metagenome assembly OBAE01 (sample SAMN04571701, study PRJEB22368) | human gut metagenome | biome: human gut; material: stool | host: Homo sapiens | place: Luxembourg | collected 2012-08-30 | reverse complement strand
TATGACGGAAGAGTACATGTAGTAGATAATCAGAGAATTTCTGTTACGCAGAGACAATCTGTACTGGATGCCCTCACATTAAGAGATGCGGGCAGAAATGCGACACAGATCAAACAGGTTCTGGAAGAGCAGAAGCTGGATTCCAGTATCTATATTACTCTGGAAACTCTGAAATACCTTAAGAAAGGCGGAAGGATTACTCCTGCAGCAGCAGCAATCGGAACAGTTCTGAACCTGAAACCTGTGCTTCAGATCCAGGGTGAGAAGCTGGATGCATATTCCAAAACAAGAGGCAAGAAGCAGGCAAAACGTGTCATGCTCAAGGCTATACAGAATGACTGGGAGAACCGCTTCACAGAATACGTAAAACGTGGCGAAATGTGCCTGCAGTCTGCTTATACAGGAAATCAGGAGGAAGCAGAGGAATTTAAGAAAGAAATTGCCGAAGTATTCCCCGGAATTGAGATTGTGCAGAATCCGTTATCATTAAGTGTTGCATGCCATATCGGACATGGTGCTATTGCAGTTGCATGTTCAAGAAAAGTGGTAGTAGAATAAAACAATCTGAGGAGTTAGGAAAGAATGAAGAAACTTATGGAACAGATGGCGGAAGAACTTTCCGCAGCATTTGAAAAATCCGGATACGACCCATCCTACGGAAAAGTAACCGTATCCAACAGACCGGATCTTTGCGAATTTCAGTGCAACGGTGCTATGGCAGGAGCCAAAGCATACAAGAAGGCACCGTTTATGATCGCTGATGATGTAGTAGCATACTTAAAAGACAGCCAGGTTTTCTCCATGGCAGAAGTCGTAAAACCGGGATTTATCAATTTAAAAGTAAAAGGTGAATTCCTTGCAGATTACTTAAAGGAAATGGCAGCAGACGAGAAACTTTCCGTATCTGCAGCAAAAGAGCCGAAGACGATCATCATCGACTACGGTGGACCAAACGTTGCAAAACCTCTTCATGTAGGACACCTTCGTTCTGCAATCATCGGAGAAAGTATTAAGAGAATCGGTCGCTTTGTAGGACATAAAGTAATCGGTGATGTTCATCTGGGAGACTGGGGTCTTCAGATGGGGCTGATCATTACAGAACTGAAACACAGAAAACCGGAGCTGGTTTATTTTGATGATTCTTACACAGGAGAGTATCCGGAGGAAGCACCATTTACGATCAGCGAGCTGGAAGAGATCTATCCATGTGCAAGCGGCAAGTCCAAAGAGGATGAAGCGTACAGAAACGAAGCTCTGGAAGCAACTCATCTTCTTCAGCAGGGCAAACCGGGATACATGGCTCTCTGGAACCATATTATGAACGTATCCGTTACAGACCTGAAGCGCAACTATGACAAATTAAATGTGTCTTTTGATCTCTGGAAAAAGGAATCCGATGCACAGCCATATATTCCTGGAATGGTTGAGGAGATGAAAGAAAAAGGATTCGCTTATGTAGACCAGGGTGCACTTGTAGTAGATGTAAAAGAAGAGAACGACACAAAAGAGATTCCTCCATGTATGCTTCTGAAATCAGACGGAGCTTCTCTTTATACAACTACAGACCTTGCAACAATCGTAGAGCGAATGAAATTATTTAACCCGGATGAGATCTTGTATGTGGTAGACAAACGTCAGGAACTTCACTTTATCCAGGTATTCCGCTGTGCAAGAAAGACCGGGCTTGTAAAAGATGATACAAAGCTTTCTTTCCTTGGATTCGGAACCATGAACGGAAAAGACGGAAAACCGTTCAAGACAAGAGAGGGCGGCGTTATGCGTCTGGAAACTCTCATTAAAGACATCAACGAAGAGATGTTTACCAAGATTGTTGAGAATCGCAGCGTGAAAGATAAAGATGCGAAAGAAACTGCAGAGATCGTAGGGCTTTCCGCAATCAAATACGGTGACCTTTCCAATCAGGCTACCAAGGATTACATTTTTGATATTGACAGATTTACATCATTTGAAGGTAATACAGGTCCGTATATCCTTTATACGATCGTTCGTATCAAATCTATTCTGAACCGTTTTGCAGAAGAGGGCGGCAACCTTGAAGCAGGTACAATCCTTGATCCTGTAAACGACAGCCAGAAGAACCTGATGCTTCAGCTGACAGGTTTTGGTGCAACCGTAGAGAACGCCTTTGAAGAAAAAGCACCGCATAAGATCTGTGCATATATTTACGAAGTATCCAATGCATTCAACAGCTTCTATCATGAGACAAAGATCCTCAGCGAAGAGAACGAAGCACAGAAAGCTTCCTTCATCCAGTTGCTGAAACTCACTAAGAAAGTTCTGGAGACATGTATCGATCTTCTTGGATTTTCTGCACCGGACAGAATGTAAAAATAAGATTCATCAATAAATCAACTTGTTGGTATACTAAGCCCTGTTTACATATATTGTAAATGGGGCTTTTCAAAAAGAACGAAATGTGCTATCATGTATTTATCTAATCTATACGTGATGAAATTCTTTCATCACATTTTCCATTTTTATTTTAAACGAATTGTGAATATCTGCTTGGCTCAGATAAACTGCGGAGCAGTTATTCGGTTATGAGCAAGTAGCGAATCTGATGATTTTATCTGTTTGACAATTGAACAGGAGGTGAACCAGTGAATTTATCTGGAACTGTATTAAAAGGGCGTTACTGTATTCTGGATCCTGTTGGAAAAGGCGGCGGAGGGAAAGTTTACCTTGCCAGAGACCTGGAACTGGGCGTTTTGTGGGCGGTAAAAGAAATACCGGTATCCGACAAAAGTGAAGCCCGTATGCTTTTGAAACTTTCGCATCCGTCTTTGCCAAAGATGATAGATTACATAGAAGATAACCGAAAATGTTACCTTGTTATGGAATATGTCAGGGGAAAATCTCTGGGTGAGTATTTAAGAGGCGGAAAACATTTTTCCATAAATGAAATCGTTAAATATGGAATGGAGATTTCAGATGTATTCTCCTATTTTCATGGTCGGAAACCACCGGTTTATTATGGAGATCTGAAGCCTGACAATCTGATGCTGGGTGAGAATGGAAGATTATATCTGATCGATCTGGGCGGTGCTGTAAACGGATATAAATATCACCATAAAGTATGTACAGGCACTGCCGGTTTTGCTGCGCCGGAACAATATGAGGGAAAGATAAATGCAGCAACAGATATTTATACATTTGGAAAAACATTATCTGCCTTATGTGGAAAAACAGATTGTCTGTTATTCATCCGAAACATGTCATTATTCTGGCTTATTTTCAGATGCTGCATGAAGAAACCGGAAATGCGTTATCAAAATATGAAGACTGTACAGAAAAAACTAAGCAGAATCCAGAAGAGACAAAATCAGAGTAAAATTAAAAACATGTTGGTTTTGGCAGGGAGCAGTATTGCTTTTGCAGTAATAACTGTTTTTCTTCTGTTTAGTTCTGATCTGGTATCCGGCTCCAAAACATTTGATTTTTATGAAGAGCTAACTGATATTACAGACCTTTATTATCAGGAAGAATTTCAAAACGGCAGTAAAGCGGACAGGGAAAAAATTTGTGAACAGGCAGATACCGGACTGCGGAAATTACAAAAACAATGCACTGAAAAAGAGGAGTCCAGAAAGATATTACAGATTCTGGCAGTAAACAGTGAGTACCAGGAAAATTATGAAAATGCAGGATTCTACTATGAGCAAATGCTTCTTTATGATGAAACTTACAGAGCCGGATACGGTGAATATGGAATGTTCCTGTTCCGTACCGGGCAAAAGGAAGCCGGTCAGGCACTATGGACAGAATATAAGTCGAAAGAAACAATGTTAGACGATACAGTCAGCAGAAATCTGAGATTGTGGGAAAAGGAGATGACTAAGAGTGAAGAAAAATCATAACAGACTCTGGATTGTGACATTTGTATGTTTATGTCTGTGTCTGACTTCGACTATCTCTGCCATGCAGATGGGAGGTTTTGATATTGATGTAGGAAATGGAGAAAACAGCAGCTGGCAATGGCATGAGGAACAGCAGTGGAATCAGAGCAGTTGGGAGAATACGTGGGAAAATAACCGGCAGACTGGAGACAACACATCAGAAACTCCTGTACAGAACGATCAGGCCCAGGACAATGGATATCAGTATGATTCTGATATAGAAAACGGAACACAGGATAATATACAGCAATGGAATGGTGTACAGCAGAATAACACTGACTGGAATAACAGCAGTCAATGGAACAATAATTCTCAGTGGGATAATAATTCTCAGAATAATAATGCCCAGAATAATAACGTTCAGAGTAATAATGCCCGGAATAATAATTCTGCATGGAACGCTCAACCTCAGACAGATAACAATATGCAGATAACATCCCGGACGGATAATGAATCCGCTGTTAAGATATCAGAAAAACCCACCCCAACATCAATACCTGTACCAACACCTAAACCTGCGAAAAATCTGAAGCCGACAAAAACACCCAAATCAACTCAGCCCCCAACTCCTAAGCCGTCAAAAAAGAAAAATAAGAAGAAACAAAATAAAGCAAAGAAAACAGAAAAAGAAAACAAGAATACAGGTAATTCCAAAGTGTTTCAGAATAAAGAAAACCAGGGGGATACTGTTGAATACACGCATGTAAAAGATGAAGCTGTTAAGTTTCATTGCACACAAAATACAGATAGTTTTCATACCCCGCGAATTCAGATAATATCCCGGGGCTCTGTTCAGATTCTTTCTTTTCGGCTTAACAAAACAGAATGTCCCTGGCATTGGGAAGGAGACTGGATCATACCGGATACGGAAGATGAAAATGTAAAAGAAATAGAATTGTTGGTTATCTCTCAAGGCGGAAAGCTGATAAAAATGAATCCCCGGATTTTTTTCTCATAGACGCTTCAGGAAAACAATGCTATAATTTATCATATTATATCAATTTTTCTGAGACAGGAGGAACCTATGTACAAAGTAATTTTGTTTGATTTAGATGGAACATTAACAGAATCCGGAGAGGGTATCACCAAGTCTGTTCAATATGCACTGGAGAGAATCGGCAAGCCTGAACCAGACCTTGAGAAACTGAAGGTTTTCATAGGACCGCCGCTTATGGAGATGTTTATGCAATATGCACAGATTGATGAGGCAACCGCAAAACAGGCGGTGGAAATTTACAGAGAACGCTATTCTGTGACAGGAATCTTTGAAAATGCCGTATATCCGGGAATTGAGAACATGCTGGCACAGTTGGAGAAGAAAGGATATATTCTCGCAGTAGCATCCTCTAAACCGGAAGTATATGTGAGACAGATCCTGGATCATTTTGGACTTACCCGGTACTTCACAGAAATCGGCGGAAGCGAATTGAATGGTCGAAGAACAAACAAGACAGAAGTGATCGAAGATGTTCTGAAACGTCTGAATATGGACAAACACAGAGATCAGGTTATTATGGTTGGAGATAAAGAACATGATGTATACGGAGCACGCAAAGCTGGCCTGGAATGTATTGCAGTTTCTTTCGGATATGGAACTGAAGAAGAGCTTAAACAGGCAAAACCTCTGAAAATCGTTGATTCTGCAGAAGGAATCGTAGATTTTTTCGCCTGAGCCCTCTGCGAAAACAAAATATTGTTTCTAAAATCTGGAGGGCAGGATATCCGGCAGGAATCCATTTTGTGATTTCGCAGATCGTTGCAGGGACTGCGTTGGCAGTATTTGCAAGAACAGCAGGAAATTCGGCAGAGACATACTATAATTACACGATTTTTCTCACAGGCTTAACAGGAATCCTGGCTATGATCCCGGCATTGTATTTTTATCGAAGAGATAAAGTTAGAAGAATTGCCAGCGGCCTGATCCCGGCGCAGAAAAAAGTACCGCTTTCTATATCGGAAACAGTTCTTTTACTTCTGGCAGGAGCCGGATTTGCACAATATGGAAACTTCCTGATGGCAATACTTCAGTCATTTATCAACAGCAGCACCTATCAGGAGAGCATGACCAGAATTACAGAAGGAAAATCACTTCTTATGATGATTTTCTGGATGGGAATTATTGCACCTGCGGCGGAGGAAATGATCTTCCGCTGGTTAATCTATCTGCGTCTGCGTGACTGGCTGAAGATGCCGGTGGCAGCAGTGATTTCCGGGTTGATATTTGGTATCTATCACGGAAATATCGTACAGGGAATTTACGCAAGTATCCTCGGAACTGCATTTGCATGGATACTGGAAATGAGTGGAAATATTTACAGCAGTATGCTGCTCCATATGGGAGCAAACATCTGGTCACTGCTTATCTCAGAATATGCACTGGATTTGTATTCCATGAAATATGGGGTACAGATTCTCATATTAATCTATCTGATTCTGTTGATCAGTGTGGTATATTGCCTTACCCATTTCGAAAAGATGTGCAGTATAAGAAAAAAGAAAAGAATGATATAAAAATAGAGACAAGATAAAGACATCTGCAATTGTGGAATGACAGTACACATGCAGGTGTCTTTGTTATTAGAAAAAAGATTATGTTAAGGCAAAAAGAAAATAATCAGTATACGGAAATTTAGATGTACTGGAAAGAGTAAAACCTAACAGTTTGATTAGGATTCGGAAATAACCTTTTACTGAATTAAACAGAGAATATCTGTTTGACAAATAAGTATTTAGCTATTAAGTACTTGACAGATACAACAGTATTCTGTATTATGAATGTATCAATACAACTAATACACTAAGTACACACATAAAATAAAACAACACATCATGAAACACGTAACAGAAAGGAGGAATCACCAGTGATTGTTTTGGATTATCAGGACAGGCGTTCAATCTATGAACAGGTTACAGATAAATTTCAGATCCTAATCCTGAACGGTGTCCTGCCGCCGGGATCGCAGATGCCGTCAGTAAGGCAGCTTGCCACAGAACTGTCCGTCAATCCCAACACGATCCAGCGTGCATATATGGAGCTGGAGAAACTGGGACTGATCTATCCTGTAAAAGGCAGAGGAAATTTCGTAGCAGACAGCTCTCAGGTACAGAAGATAAACAGAGAGAGCTACCGAAAAGAATTCACAGCACTGATACAGAAAGGCAGAAACACAGGATTCAACAGAGAGGAACTGGAGAAAATGCTTGCGGAAATCTTTGAAAAGGAGGACGAATCATGATAGAGATCAGAAACTGCAGTAAAGCTTTCGGAGAGATCCATGCCATTGACCATGTATTAATGGAAATCGGTGAACGCCAGATTTTCGGACTGGTAGGGACCAACGGTGCAGGAAAGAGCACGCTGCTTCGAATGGCTGCCGGAGTGATAAAGCCGGACGAAGGAGAAATCCTGGTGGATCAGGAACCGGTCTATGAGAATGAAAAGATAAAACAGCAGATATTTTACATTTCAGACGGTGGATATTTTCCACAGGGATATACGGCAGCAGATCTGAAAGATTTCTACAGAGAATATTATCCGGACTTTATGACTGACCGTTACAGTAAATTAATGGACCAGTTTCATCTGGATGAGAAACGCAGGATCAGTTCCTACAGCAAGGGAATGAAGAAACAGCTTCTGGTCATTATGGGAATCAGTGCAGGGACAAAATATCTGTTATGCGATGAAACGTTCGATGGACTTGATCCGGTCATGCGTCAGGCAGTAAAGAGTCTGTTTGTGTCTGAAATCATGAATCGGGATTTTACCCCGGTGATCGCATCTCATAATATGAGAGAACTGGAGGACGTGTGTGACCATGTAGGATTCCTGCACAAAGGAGGAATTCTTTTATCCAGAGAACTGGAAGACATGAAATTCCATATCCATAAGATCCAGTGTGTACTGCCGGATCAGACAAAAGAAGAAGCACTTTTGAAAGAATTGGACGTTTTAAAGAAAGAACATCAGGGATCACTTCTGATACTTACTGCAAGAGGGACCAGAGAAGAAATACTTCAGAAAGTACAGACACAGAATCCAATATTCTGCGAAGTGATTCCATTGACACTGGAGGAGATATTTATCAGCGAAACGGAGGTGGCAGGCTATGAAGTCAAAAACATTTTCTGGTAGATCATTAAGAAGCAGCTTAAAAGGCAGTACCTGGATTCTGGTGCTGTTGTTACTGGGGTTTATGGTTGCATTTCCGGTAGCAGAACTGATGCTGATCGGAAATCAGACGGATGAAATCCACAGGATGACTTTTGCCATGATCTGTTCCTATCTGATAGTTCCAGGCTTTTTGGTTACAATGCTTGCGGCCGTTGTAAATGCCCTGAATGAATTCTGGTATCTTTTTTCCAGAGATAAGATTGATTTTTATCACAGTCTTCCGGTAACAAGAAGCAGGTTCTTTTGGGAAAAAGCAATCAGAGGTTTGGTGCTGTATCTGGTTCCATATGTGATCATGGAACTGATCACAATGGCGATCGCAGTCAGCAAAGGACATGGTAGTCATCTGATCACGGCAGCGGGGCAAATGTTTCTGGAACATTTGCTTATGTATCTGCTGCTGTATTTCGGAGCAGTGTTGGCACTGGCAATTGCGGGAAATATTCTGGCAGGTATTCTGTCATTATGCTGTGTTTACCTTTACGGACCGGTACTGGGCATTCTTTTATGGGTGCTGGAAATGATGTATTTCAGAACGAATATGGGACTTAAAGAGGGAATGGCAGAAAAGATATCTGTTTTTCTTTCACCTGTATCTATTTCCGTGGCATTGCGGACTTATTCAGGACAAAAGAATTTCTGGATCATTATAGTGGGCGGGATACTGCTTCTGATTGTTCTGGCAGTATGTGCATATCTGGCATATACAAAGCGTCCAGCTGAGAAAACAGGAAAATCTTTTGTTTACGGATTTCTGGAACCAATCCTTTTGTTTATGGTCGTAATCCCTGCTGCTCTGGCAATTGGAACGATGTTTGCGCTGATCGGACCGGAAGAGAACAGGACTGGCTGGTGGATATTCGGGCTTGTGCTGGGGACAGTTGTATTTTATGGAATTTTGCAGGTTATTTTTGCAATGGATTTCCGTAAAATGGCAGCACATAAGCTGCAGCTTATGCTTTTGGGAATATGTGTAGCTGTCAGTGCCTGGATATTACACACAGATGCCATCGGATATGATACAAGAATTCCGACAATGGCAAAAACTGAGGGAATCAGTCTGAATCTGGAGTGGATAGGAACTGAGAGTGTGAATGAACCGCAGATGGAAGTGAGTTCTGGTTCATATAAACTGGACAGACTCTTTTATTTTATGGGCGGAAATTATGGCAGATGGACAGATGCAGGAATGTCAGATAAAATCTATGAAGTGTTAAAAGAAATTGCGTCTTATCAGAACAGTAAGGAGTGCAGCGGAACAGAAATAGGAGTTCAGTTTAAAAAGAAGAGCGGTTTCGATATTACCAGACAATATATAGTGACAGCGGAGCAGCTTGGCAGACTGCTGGAAGCATGCTATGAGCAGGGAACATTAAAAGATAATAAATATGATATTCTGGAAAAGTACAGACAGAAAGTGTCTTTTATAACAGTAGATCCTTTAAATGAATTAGATGATCAGTACTCTGTAACATTGGAAAAATCTGACAGTCAGAAGCTGCTGGATCTGCTGAAACAGGATATAGCAGAAGCCTCACCGCAGGAACTTATAGGAATCCCGTGTGGACAGATGGAGCTTTACGCTACTTCCTATGCAGATATGGATGAGCATATTGCGCCGGAATCCTATGCAGAAGTAGGAAGATATATTTTCCCGACATTTAAGCGGACACTTGTTTTCCTGAAAGAAAAAGGTTATGCTTTTGTTATGGAAAAAGAAAATCTGAAACAGTACGATTATTCAGTGACATATAATGCAGAAGAAATGGATGTCACAGATCCTGAACAGAAAGAAGAATTAGCCCAGAGCCTGATCCGTGAATTGGAGTGTCCGGCATGGCTGGAAACGGAGGCGGGTGTGAGTGTGAAAGTGGCTCTGAACAGTACAGAGTCTGCCGGAGAATCGCTAAACGGAATAGAGTTTGCTGTACTGAAAGCGAAAGAGCCGGAATTTATAAAGAAAATAGTAGAAACTGGCGAGGAAGAAGAATGAAGAAAGCAGTTCGTCTGGACAAGTTCCTGGCAGATGCAGGAGCAGGAACCAGAAGTGAGGTAAAAAAATTTATTCAAAAAGGAAAAGTCCAGGTCAACGGTGTGCCTGCAAAGAAATCGGAGATCAAGGTCAGTGAAGAGGATGAAGTAGTTCTGGACGGAAACAGAATTTCCCAGGCACCGGAATTTGTCTATTATCTTCTGCACAAACCGGCAGGGTATGTTAGTGCCACAGAAGATAAGCGGGACAAAACAGTGATGGAACTTGTAGCATCAGACAGAAAAGGCCTGTTTCCGGTGGGAAGACTGGACAAAGATACGGAAGGACTGCTTCTGATCACAGACGACGGAGCACTGGCGCATGAATTGCTTTCTCCAAAGAAACATGTGGACAAGACCTATTATGCGGTTACAGACGGATGTATGACCAAAGAGGATGTGCAGCGCTTCGCAGATGGTCTGGAAATCGGAGAAAAAAATCCCACAATGCCGGCAAAACTGGAGATCCTCAGTACAAGAAAAGTTGAAGAGACAGAACTGGAACAGTACCCGTCAGGATGGTCATCAGAAATTCAGCTTACGATCAAAGAGGGGAAATTCCATCAGGTCAAGCGAATGACAGAAGCAGTAGGAAAGAAAGTCGTCTATCTGAAACGAATTTCCATGGGAGTATTGACATTGCCGGATGATCTCAAAAAAGGCGAATGCCGACAGTTGACTGCAGAAGAAGAAAAGAGATTAAAAGAAAGTGTTGTCATAAAATAAGTAAAATTGTAAGAATACATGGTTGAGTGTCCGCTGATATAATGGACATTATAACATGTGTCGGTAAAGTGCAGGAAACTGAGTTTGTCAGAAGCAGATCAGAACCTGGAAGAAACTGTAAAAATAATAAAAAATTTGCAAAAAACCCTCTTTACATGGAGGGTTTTTGTATGCTATACTACAGAAGTTGCGAGTCATGCGCATCTATTGTGCATGCAAAAATATACACGTTCGGAGATTCCCGCGGATGGTGCCCTGCGGTGTGAGGCTGGGTCCCCAGGAAAAAGAACCGGGCGGAAGAAATTAACCAAAAAGGAGAACAAACATGAGCGTTATTTCAATGAAACAGCTTTTAGAAGCAGGCGTACATTTCGGACATCAGACAAGAAGATGGAACCCTAAAATGGCTCCATACATCTACACAGAGAGAAACGGTATCTACATCATCGACTTACAGCAGTCTGTAGGTATGGTTGACGATGCTTACAATGCAATCGCTGATATCGTAGCAGACGGTGGAAGCATCTTATTCGTAGGAACAAAGAAACAGGCTCAGGATGCTATCAAAACAGAAGCAGAGCGTTGCGGACAGTTCTATGTAAACGAGAGATGGTTAGGTGGTATGCTTACAAACTTCAAAACTATCCAGAGCCGTATTGCAAGACTGAAAGAAATCGAAGCTATGGAAGCTGATGGAACATTTGACGTTCTTCCTAAGAAAGAAGTTATTGAGCTGAAAAAAGAACTTGCAAAATTACAGAAAAACATCGGCGGTATCAAAGAAATGAAGAGACTTCCGGATGCAATCTTCATCGTAGATCCTAAGAAAGAAAGAATCTGCGTACAGGAAGCTCATACATTAGGAATCCCGCTTATCGGTATCTGCGATACAAACTGTGATCCGGAAGAACTGGATTATGTAATTCCGGGTAACGATGATGCAATCCGTGCAGTAAAATTAATCGTTTCCAAAATGGCAGACGCTGTTATCGAAGCAAAACAGGGTACTGCAGATGTAGACGATGAAATCGAAGCTGAATCTGAAGAGTTCGCAGCTACAGAAGAATAATTTTTTGAACCAGTACAGGAAAGCCGACAGGCTTTCCTGTCATTGAAAAAGGAAAAGCCCCTCCGGGCGATTTACGAATATTATTCAGGAGGAAAATGAAATGGCTATCACAGCAGCACAGGTAAAAGAATTAAGAGAAATGACCGGCGCCGGAATGATGGATTGTAAGAAAGCTCTTACAGCTACAGAAGGTGATATGGATAAAGCAGTAGAATTCCTTCGCGAAAAAGGTCTTGCTACAGCACAGAAGAAAGCAAGCCGTGTAGCAGCAGAAGGTCTTTGCAAAACTTTAGTTTCCGAAGACGGAAAGAAAGCAGTTGTTGTAGAAGTTAACGCTGAGACAGACTTCGTAGCTAAGAATGAAAAATTCCAGAACTACGTTGCAGATGTAGCAGCTCAGGCTATGAACACAACAGCAGCAGATATCGATGCTTTCCTTGCAGAAGCATGGGCACTTGATACAACTAAGACTGTTAAAGAAGCTCTTGCAGCTCAGATCGCAGTTATCGGCGAGAACATGAACATCAGAAGATTTGCTCAGGTTACAGAAGAGAACGGTTTCGTTGCTTCCTACACACATATGGGCGGTAAGATTGGTGTTCTTGTAGACGTTGAAACAGACGTAGTTAACGATGCTGTTAAAGAAATGGCTAAGAACGTAGCAATGCAGATTGCAGCTCTGAAACCACAGTACACAAGCGACAGCGAAGTAAGCGCAGAATACATCGAGCATGTACG
>OBAE01001385.1_pt1 | contig 12667 bp, 9 predicted proteins | sample 1517641 | NCBI WGS metagenome assembly OBAE01 (sample SAMN04571701, study PRJEB22368) | human gut metagenome | biome: human gut; material: stool | host: Homo sapiens | place: Luxembourg | collected 2012-08-30 | reverse complement strand
ATGTACAGGCGCCGCTTCTGGATGAACAGGAAAAAGATCTGGAGCACCAGGTGGAAGCAGAGGCCAGGGTGAAGGACAGAGTGGAGGAGGTGATCCGGAAGAACGCTTCCACTATAAATGGTCTGGAGGCACTGAAGGCGGATCTTTCTGTAAAGAAAACTGCAGACAAAGAAACCGCTGCACCGGGTGAGACTGTGACCTATCAGATCTGTATCGTGAATACCGGTGAAAAAACGCTTCATTCTGTTGTGGGAACGGAGCGCTTTCAGGCAGCAGGGATCCATGCACAGTTTCTGGAGCAGGAAGGTGTAACGCTCAACAGCAGCCGTACAAAGGCAATGATCCAACAGATCCCGCCGGGAGAGGCAGTTTCTCTTCAGGCTGTGGTGAAGATCCCGGGAAAAACAGCGGATCAGAAGCTTTTTAACCAGGTGACGGTCACAAGCAAGGAAACCGGAGAGCGATTGATGGAGGCCTCCGCTTCTGTCATGGTAAAAGGAGAGGTGGCTATTACGCCGGAAGAAGGGCTGCCTTTGCAGGGAGATGACCAGGGTCCGGCTTCCGGTCAGATACAGATGGCAAGAACTGCGTCCACACATCCGAAGACCGGAGATGATACCAGGAGGGATTTGTGGACGCTTCTGGCAGTGACAGCTTTGGTGACTGTGCTGGGCGGCATCTGGCTCCGGAAAAAATATGCGGATATTTATGGAAAAAGCTGATGTTACTGAGAACGGAGTGAACAGTAACAAGCTGATATTTTACAAGGCGGCCGTACCTCAAAGAAACGTTGAAAACAGGGGGGAGGTGTGCTATTCTATATGGTATGTACAGAAAATAAGAACAGTATATTTCCCCGCCTCCGGTGTGCTGCCGTCAGACCGGAAAAAGGGAAGATGGAGGAGAAAAATGAATCTTTTATCCTTATTGGAACATCTTGAATACAAATGCCTTCAGGGAAGTACAGAGCAGGAGGTTTCTTCTGTTGTATATGATTCCCGCAAAGTAGAAGAAGGGAGCCTTTTTATCTGCATCAGAGGTGCGGTCGTGGATGGACATAAATTTATACCTGATGTTGTGGCAAAGGGTGCGAAGACACTCATCGTGGAAGAAGCGGTGGAGGCACCGGAGGATGTGACAGTGATCCAGGTAGAGGATACCCGTTACGCCATGGCCTTTATTTCAGCAGCATGGTTCGGACATCCGGCAGAAAAGCTCAAAACCATCGGTATCACCGGAACCAAAGGAAAAACAACTACAACCTATATGGTGAAATCGATCCTTGAGAATGCCGGATATAAGGTTGGTCTGATCGGAACCATCGAGGCTGTTATCGGGGAGAAGCATATCCCGGCAGCCAACACGACACCGGAATCCTATATGGTACAGAAATATTTTCATGATATGGTAGAAGCAGGCTGCGATGCGGTCGTTATGGAGGTTTCCTCACAGGGACTGATGCTTCACAGGACACAGGGATTTGTGTTTGATTTTGGAATTTTCACAAATATTGAACCAGATCATATCGGACCGAATGAGCACAAGGACTTTGATGATTATCTGCACTGCAAATCCATGCTTCTCAAACAGTGTAAGGTTGGTATCGTAAATCGTGACGATGAACACTTTGACCGCATTATCGAAGGCCACACCTGTAAACTTGAAACCTATGGATTTTCCGAAAAAGCAGATCTCCGTGCAGAGGACGCCAGACTCGTTGGAAGAAAGGGCTATCTGGGAATTTCCTATCATGTTAAGGGACTTATGGATTTTCCTGTGGAGATCGATATTCCAGGTAAGTTCAGCATTTACAATTCTCTGACTGCCATTGCCATCTGCCGCCATTTTAAGGTATCCGAGGAGAATATCATCAAAGCTCTGAAGGTGGCCAGGGTCAAAGGTCGTATTGAGATGATCAAGGTATCTGACGAATTCACACTGATGATCGATTACGCACATAATGCCATGGCGCTGGAGAGCCTTCTCGGAACACTGAAGGAATATGATCCGCACAGACTGGTATGCCTGTTTGGCTGTGGCGGAAACCGTTCCAAGCTGCGCCGTTATGAGATGGGTGAGGTTTCAGGAAAGATGGCAGATCTGACCATCATTACTTCAGATAATCCGCGAGATGAGGATCCACAGGCCATCATCGATGATATCAAGATCGGAATGGCAAAAACAGATGGAAAATATGTAGAGATCCCGGATCGTAAAGAGGCGATCGCCTACGCGATCCATCACGGTGAGCCGGGAGATATCATCGTCCTTGCCGGAAAGGGCCATGAGGATTATCAGGAGATCAAGGGTAAGAAATATCCCATGGATGAGCGTGTACTGATCCGGGAGATCCTGGAAGAAGATCAGAAAGCGTAAATGGATGATCTATGCAGATGTGATCATTGATATTTCTCATGAAAAGCTGGACCGGGATTTTCAGTATCGTGTACCTGAGGAGCTGGTGCAGGCAATAAAACCCGGAGTTGTGGTCACAGTGCCCTTCGGAAAGGGAAATACCCTTCGGAAAGGCTATGTGACCGGGATCTCCGGAACGGCAAAATATGATGCGTCAAAGCTCAAGGAGATCCGGGGAGTGTCCACAGACAGTGAGACAACAGAATCCCGGCTGATCGCACTTGCGGCCTGGATGAAGGAGACCTATGGCTCCACCATGATCCAGGCACTGAAAACAGTTCTGCCTGTAAAAGACAAGGTCCGTGCAAAAGAGAAAAGACTGATCCTTTTTACAGGGAAAAAGGAAGAGGGGCAGGCACTTCTTGGCAAGCTGGAAGGCAGCCGCTTTAAAGCACGTGAGCGGTTCCTTCGGGCAATCCTGGAGGCCGGGAGCCTGGATTATACCTATGCCTCCAAAGAGCTTGGAGCCGGCATTTCCGTTCTTGATTTTTTTGAGAAAAAAGGTCTGATAACTATTGAAAGTCAGGAAATGTATCGTATTCCCGATGGGTTCGGCCTGGTGAAGGAGAACATGGAGCTGAGTCTGAACCAGGAACAGCTTTTGGCGGCAGAGCAGATCTTTCGGGAATGGCAGGAGCCGGACCCAAGGCCTGCACTTCTTTTCGGAGTGACCGGAAGCGGAAAGACCCAGGTTTATATGCGCCTGATCCAGAAGGTACTGGAGGAGGGAAAACAGGCGATCGTGCTGATCCCTGAGATCGCGCTTACTTATCAGACAGTCAGGCGCTTTTATGCCATGTTCGGAGATAAGGTTTCGGTTCTGAACTCCAGACTTTCCCAGGGAGAACGTTATGATCAGTTCAAAAGAGCAAAACGTGGTGAGATCCAGGTGATGGTAGGACCCAGATCCGCACTGTTCACGTTTTCAGATCTGGGACTGATCGTTATCGACGAAGAGCATGAACCCACCTACAAAAGTGAGAATACGCCAAGGTACCATGCACGTGAGACTGCCATTGAGAGGGCACGAATGGAACATGCCCGTGTGGTCATGGGATCAGCCACTCCGTCATTGGAAGCCTACAGTCATGCCTGTGACGGAGAATATCTTCTGGTAAAGTTAAACGCACGTTATGAGGAAAGGCCTCTTCCACAGGTATCAATCGTGGATCTTCGGGAAGAATTAAAGAAAGGAAACCGCTCGGTACTGAGTCTGGAGCTGAAGAGGGATCTGGAGCAGGTCCTTGAAAGAAGAGAACAGGCCATGCTGTTTCTGAACCGGAGAGGATATGCGGGCTTTGTTTCCTGCAGAGCCTGCGGTCACGTTATGAAATGTCCCCACTGTGATGTATCTCTAAGTGAACACAATGGCAATCGTCTGATCTGTCATTATTGCGGCTATGAGACTGTGAAACCGGAAATCTGTCCGTCCTGTGGTTCACCGCACATTGGTGGATTTAAGGCAGGAACCCAGCAGATCGAGAAGGTCATTGAAAAAGAATTCCCGAAAGCCAGGGTACTTCGAATGGATTTTGATACCACAAGGACCAAGGACAGCTATGAGAAGATCCTGGCTTCTTTTGCAAAGCATGAGGCAGATATTCTGGTGGGGACCCAGATGATCGTCAAGGGACATGATTTTCCGAATGTGACTCTGGTAGGAGTGATTGCAGCAGATCTTTCGCTGAATATGGATGACTATCACTGCGGGGAGCGTACATTCCAGCTTCTGACTCAGGCAGTTGGACGTTCCGGCAGAGGGAATCGGCCGGGGCAGGCGGTGATCCAGACATATCAGCCGGAGCATTACAGTATCCAGGCTGCGGCTATTCAGGATTATAAGAAATTTTATAAAGAAGAAATGGGGTATCGGATGCTTCTGGACTATCCGCCGGCAGCCCATATGATGACTGTTTTTGGCGCCTGCCAGGATGAAGAACTTCTGAAAAATGCCATGTATTATATAGAAGTTTTTATCCGCAGGGTAAGTCCGAAGGAAGAGCTTCACATGATCGGACCTGCAGCTGCATCGGTAGGTAAGGTAAAGGATGTTTATCGTCAGGTGATCCATCTGAAGCACAGGGATATTTGCTTTCTCACAGCAGTCAGAGAGAAGCTGGAGAAATATATAGAGATAAATTCCGGATTCCGGAAAATATACATTCAATTTGATATGAATTAAAGGAGAAGAAAAATGGCACTTAGAACAATCCGTGTACAGGGGGATTCTGTACTGACAAAAAAATCCCGGACAGTAGACAAAATGACACCGAGGATCGGGGAACTGATCACAGATATGCTGGATACCATGTATGATGCAATGGGTGTTGGCCTCGCTGCACCACAGGTAGGAATCCTGAAACGTATCGTTGTCATCGATGTAGGTGAGGGCCCGATCGTGCTGATCAATCCGGAGATCCTTGAGACAAGCGGCGAGCAGACCGGTGACGAGGGATGCCTGAGCGTTCCGGGAATGGCAGGACAGGTAACACGTCCGAACTATGTGAAGGTAAAAGCACTTGATGTAAATATGAACGAACAGATCTACGAGGGAGAGGGCCTTCTGGCAAGAGCGTTCTGTCATGAGATTGACCATCTGGATGGAAAAATGTATACAGAACTTGTGGAGGGAGAACTTCACAAGGTAACTTATGATGAAGAAGACTAAAGGTGGGATACTATGAAGATTATTTATATGGGAACTCCGGACTTTGCGGTGGCGCCTCTTGCAGCACTGGCAGAGAACGGATATGAAGTGGAGGCTGTGATCACACAGCCGGACAAACCGAAGGGCAGAGGCAAAACTATGATGCCTACTCCTGTAAAAGAAGAAGCACTGAAACACGGGATCCCGGTACTGCAGCCGGTGAAGGTAAGAGATCCTGAATTTGTGGAAGAACTGAAAAATCTTGCACCGGACATCATCATTGTTGCGGCATTCGGGCAGATCATTCCAAAGAGCATCCTGGATATGCCGAGATTCGGATGTATCAATATCCATGCGTCTCTGCTTCCTAAATATCGTGGAGCTGCACCGATCCAGCAGGCGGTGATCGACGGTGAAAAAGAATCCGGCGTTACTATTATGCAGATGGGAACCGGTCTGGATACCGGTGATATGATTTCCAGGATCGTGGTTCCGCTTGCCAAAGATGAGACAGGTGGAAGCTTGTTTGATAAGCTCGCACAGGCAGGTGCAGAGCTTCTGGTACAGACTTTACCGTCCATTTTTGACGGAACTGCAACCCGCGAGAAACAGCCGGAGGAGAGTCCAACACCATATGCTGCCATGATCTCAAAAAAAATGGGGCTTCTGGATTTCAGCAAAAATGCGGAAGAACTGGAGCGTCTGGTAAGAGGCCTTGATCCATGGCCAAGCGCTTTTACCTTTATCAATGGAAAAACATTGAAGGTCTGGAAGAGCTCTGTTCTGGAAAAACAGGCACAGGAAGCACCGGGAACTGTGATAGCCGCTGACAAAGGAGGAATCCAGGTAGCATGCGGCCAGAAGGTACTCGTGCTTCATGAAGTGCAGCTGGAAGGCAAAAAACGCATGGAAGCGGATGCGTTCCTTCGGGGATATCAGTTGAAACCAGGAGACATGTTCAGAGATTCCAGGGAGTGATGAGTTATGTACGGATATGGTTATTACGGATGGGGAATGGACCCCACGATTCTTTTGCTCGTGATCGGAATGCTTCTTTCTCTTGCGGCATCCGCGAAGCTGCGCAGTACCTTTGCAGTCTATAAAAAGGTCCGGAGTCATTCAGGTATCACCGGTGCGGAAGCTGCACAGAGGATCCTGAGAGCGGCTGGGATCACAGACGTACAGGTGGTTCCGATCCGCGGAAGTCTTACGGATCACTATGATCCGAGAACGAAAACGGTTTCCCTTTCAGAAGATATTTATGGAAGAAATTCTCTGGCGGCTGTGGGGGTGGCAGCACATGAATGTGGCCATGCGATCCAGGATGCGATCAATTATGCACCACTGAATATCCGTTCAGCCATTGTACCTGCCGCAAATATTGGTTCCCAGCTTTCATGGCCGCTGTTTATCGCAGGACTGATCTTTTCCATTGATCCGCTGGTAACTCTGGGAATTGTTTTGTTTTCACTGGCAGTACTGTTTCAGCTGGTGACACTTCCGGTTGAGATCAATGCGTCTTCCAGAGCGCTTAAAATGCTGGAAAGTACAGGTATCTTAGGTGCAGATGAAAAAAAGGGTGCAAGAAAAGTACTTACAGCGGCAGCGCTTACCTATGTAGCAGCTCTGGCGGCATCTATTCTGCAGCTTCTGAGACTGATTATCCTTGCAGGAGGTAGAGATCGTGATTAGCAGCGGAGTAAATACCAGAGAACTGATCCTTGAGATCCTGTTACAGATCGAGGAGGAGGGTGAGCACAGCCATATTGCGATCCGCAATGCGCTTTCCAAATATCAGTTTCTTCCGAAACAGGAACGTAGCTTTATTACAAGAGTATGTGAGGGAACCCTGGAATACAGGATCTATATTGATTATGTCATCGATTCTTTTTCCAAGGTTTCTGTAAACAAGATGAAACCGCAGATCCGTGAGATTCTGAGAAGTGCGGTATATCAGCTGAAATTTATGGACAGTGTTCCGGACAGTGCAGTATGCAATGAAGCGGTAAAGCTGGCACAGCGAAAAGGCTTTTATAATCTAAAGCCCTTTGTCAACGGGGTGCTCCGTACGATCGCAAGAGAGATCGGTGATCTGGAGCTTCCTTCCAGGGAAGAAAACGAAGTCCGTTATCTTTCTGTGAAATATTCCATGCCGGAATATCTGGTAGAAAAATGGAAAGCAGCCTACGGAGTGAAGACTACGGAGAAGATCCTGGAGGATTTTCTGACAGAAAGACCGATCACAGTACGGTGCCGTACTCATAAGGCGTCTCTGAGAGAGATCGTCACCAGTTTGAAGTCTCAGGGAGTGACAGTAGAACAGGCTCCTTATCTTCCCTATGCACTGAAGATTTCCGATTACAATCATATTTTGACACTTGAGACCTTCCTTCAGGGAAAGATCCTGGTGCAGGATGTAAGCTCTATGCTTGTAGCGGAAGCTGCAAGTCCGAAAAAAGGCGACCATATCATCGACATGTGCGCTGCACCAGGTGGAAAAAGCATCCATGCGGCAGACAAAATGGGGGATTACGGAAATGTGGATGCCAGAGATGTAAGTCAGTATAAGGCAGATCTTATCAAAGAAAACATCCACAGGACCGGAGTGATCAATGTGGAAGCCAGAGTTCAGGATGCAACGGTATATGATCCGGATTCCGAACAGGCTGCGGATATTGTGATCGCAGATGTACCGTGCTCCGGTTATGGAGTTATCGGCAAGAAACCGGAAATCAAATACCGGGCAACTCCGCAGAAACAGGAAGAGATCGTAATGCTCCAGAGAATGATCCTGGATAAGGCTGCGAAGTATGTGAAACCGGATGGAACGCTGATCTTCAGCACATGTACCATTGCCCGGGAAGAAAACGAAGAAAATGTATTATGGTTTTTAAAGAATTATCCGTACCGGCTGGAAAGCCTGGATCCGTATATTCCGGAGGAACTGCACTGTAAATCCACGAAGCTTGGCTATCTGCAGCTTCTGCCGGGAATACATAAGACAGATGGATTCTTTATTGCCAGATTCAGAAGGAAATAACAGAAAATGACAGATGTAAAATCCATGACCATGGAGGAATTGAAGGAATTCATGACAAAGATCGGTGAAAAGCCTTTCCGGGCGAAACAGATCTATGCATGGCTTCACCAGCAGCTGGTTACCTCCTGGGATGAAATGACAAATCTTTCCAAAAGCCTCAGGGAAAAGCTTTCGGCTTATCCGATCACAGCACTGACCCAGGCAGATGTAAGGATCTCAAAAATTGACGGAACCAGAAAATATCTGTTCCAGCTGGAAGATGGAAATGTGATCGAGAGTGTTCTCATGCGGTATCACCACGGAAATTCTGTGTGCATTTCTTCTCAGGTGGGCTGCCGTATGGGATGCAGATTCTGTGCATCTACCATCGGAGGACTGACCAGATGCCTGAAACCGTCCGAGATGCTGGATCAGATTTACCGTATCCAGGCAGATACCGGCGAACGTGTGGCCAATGTAGTTGTGATGGGAACCGGTGAGCCGATGGATAATTATGACAATCTTGTCCGTTTTGTCCGGATCCTTACCGACGAAAACGGTCTTGGGATCAGTCAGAGAAATGTGACGGTTTCTACCTGTGGGATCGTGCCGAAGATGTATGATCTGGCTGAAGAAAAGCTTCAGATCACTCTGGCACTTTCCCTTCATGCTCCAAATGATGAAAAACGACAGGAACTGATGCCGATCGCGAATAAGTATTCCATGGATGAGGTTCTGGATGCCTGCAGAAATTATTTTGACAAAACAGGCCGAAGGATCACCTTTGAGTACAGTCTTGTAGCCGGCGTCAACGACAGTGAAGAAGATGCGAGACAGCTGGCAGGCCGTATAAAAGGCATCAATTGCCATGTAAATCTGATTCCGGTCAATCCCATCAAGGAACGCTCCTATGTGAGGTCTACTCGACAGGCTGTGGAGAATTTCAAAATAAAACTTGAAAAATACGGAATTAATGTTACTATTAGAAGGGAAATGGGCAGCGATATCGACGGTGCCTGTGGACAGCTAAGAAAAAGTTACATGGAAAAAACAGAAAGCGAGAAGTGACATGAGGATATACTCAGCTACTGATGTAGGGCAGAAGCGGAAGATGAATCAGGATTACGTGTTTGCATCTGAAGGTCCGGTTGGAAATCTGCCTAATCTTTTCACAGTCGCGGACGGAATGGGCGGACATAACGCCGGTGACTATGCATCCTCACATGCAGTACGGATCCTTGTGGATGAAATCCGTGAAGATGCGGATTACAATCCTGTGAAGGTTATTCGTCATGCGATCGAAGCTGCGAACACGGAGATCAGAAACCGTGCGCAGGAAGACGAAAACCTCCGGGGCATGGGAACCACTATGGTGGTGGCGACTATTGTAGATCAGTATGCCTATGTAGCCAATGTGGGTGACAGCCGTTTATATGTGATCCAGGACGGAATCCGCCAGGTCACCAGAGATCATTCCCTGGTACAGGAAATGGTGAGAATGGGCGAGATCAGCGAAGCGGAAGCACGGAATCATCCAGATAAGAACATCATTACAAGGGCACTTGGCGCGGAGAAAACGGTGGATGTGGATTTCTTTGATCTGAAACTTGAAAAAGGATGTACGATCCTGATGTGTTCAGACGGTCTCAGCAATATGGTTGAAGATGAGAAGATCCAGGAGATCATATCCGATCCGGAAGCAGATATTGATCAGAAGGGCAGTGCGCTCCTTCGGGAAGCAAATCAGAATGGTGGTAAGGATAATATTGCAGTCGTACTGGTAGAGCCATTCACGAATGAGGTGGAAGCATGTTGAAGACGGGAATGATCATAGCCGAGCGCTATGAGATCGTAGGAAAAATCGGAACTGGCGGAATGGCAGATGTCTATAAGGCTATGGACCATAAGCTGAACCGTTTTGTTGCAGTGAAGGTCCTGAAACCGGAGTTTCGGGAAGACACCACGTTTATAAAGAAATTCAGAAGTGAGGCCCAGGCGGCAGCTGGTCTTACACATCCGAATATCGTCAATGTATTTGACGTAGGAGATGACGGCGGTGTTTATTACATTGTTATGGAACTGATCGAGGGTATCACTCTGAAGGAATACATCTCCAAGAAGGGAAAGCTTTCCATTAAAGAGGCTACAAGTATCGCAATCCAGGTTTCTATGGGTCTGGAGGCGGCACACAGCCATGGTATCGTTCACAGAGATGTGAAACCCCAGAATATCATTATCTCCACAGATGGTAAAGTAAAGGTGACAGATTTTGGAATTGCCAGAGCTGCATCTTCCAATACGATCAGCTCCAATGTAATGGGATCTGTACATTACAGCTCACCTGAGCAGGTGAGAGGCGGATACAGCGATGAGAAGAGCGATATCTATTCTCTTGGAATCACACTGTATGAGATGGTCACAGGAAGAGTTCCTTTTGACGGAGATACCACTGTGGCGATCGCTATCAAGCATCTGCAGGAAGAGATGGTTCCGCCAAGTGTTTATACACCGGATCTTCCGTACAGTCTGGAGCAGATCATTCTGAAATGTACACAGAAAAGTGTAGATCGTCGTTACAGCCGTATGGAGGATGTGATCGCAGACCTGAAGCATTCTCTGATCGATCCCCAGGGTGATTTTGTAAAGCTTACTACAGTTGACAACGATGCCAAGACGGTTGTGATCTCAGAAGAAGAGCTTGGTGAGATCAAACATACACCGAAGCAGATCACAAAACCGGAGATCACCGCACTTGAGGAAGAAAAATACGACGATAACGATTACGATGATGCAGAGGAAGAATACAGACCGAGATCCGAGCATAGATCCGGAAAGAAAAAGAAGCATCATGGTTCCGGAAGAGGCCTGACGATTGCGGCACTGATCGGAGGTGCAGTCCTTCTGATCGTTCTTGTGGTAGTGCTTGGACGTGCCGCAGGACTGTTTGGAACCGGCAGCAGCGGAGTTGCAGACAGCAGCAAGGCAGAGGCGAAGCAGGAATCAGCAGCTGACGGTCTGGCAACCGTTCCTGATCTTGTAGGCAAGACAGAGGAAGAGGCTAAAACACTTGCAAACGATGCACATCTGGGTGTCCAGATGGCCGGTGAGGAGGCATCCGATCAGGAAAAAGGTAGGATCTCCCGTCAGGAGACAGCTGCGGGAACACAGGTTGAAGCCAATACAACTGTGAAATACTGGGTAAGCACCGGAACAGCACAGGTTACGATCCCAGATTTGGATGGACGTACAGGAATCGATGCACAGCAGACTCTGGAAGATCTTGGACTTCAGGTAAATGTCCAGAAAGAATACAGCGACACAGATGACAACGGATATGCACTGGTAGATCCGGGATATGTTTACAATGTCGAACCGGCAGCAGGTACTTCTGTGCAGGCAAGCTCTTCTGTAACACTGACAGTCAGTCGAGGGGTTGATTATGGCGATAATGCTGAGGTTCCGAGTGTTGTAGGAATGACCAAGGATGATGCGCTTACTACTTTAGGGAAATTTATTGATATCCAGATAACAGAACAGCAGAGTACAGAAGCTGCAGGTACAGTTATCGCACAGGATCCGGAAGCCTATGCGGCAGCAGACCCGGATCAGCCGATCAGCATTACCATCAGCTCCGGTGACAAGGCTCCATCCACAGACAGCACAGCATCTGCAGATAGTACAGCATCTACAGACAGTACAGCATCCACAGACAGCACAGTATCCACAACTACATCTACAGCAGATGTCAATGCAAACACAGGCTGGAAATGTACACAGACACTGGATACCCCGTCCGGCTACAATGGAGGCGCGATCCGTCTGGAACTGATCCAGGATGTAAACGGTGAGCCTAAGGCATCCACCATCATTGATGGACAGAATATCAGCTTCCCGTATCAGCTTGATATCTCAGGTGCTGAGGGCGTTACCTCAGGAACCATCTATCTCTATGAAGAGGTAGACGGGGATTATCAGCAGCTTGGAACCTACACGGTTACATTCAAGAAAGCTGAGTGATCATGCAGGGAAAGATAATCAAAGGTATTGCCGGATTCTACTACGTATATGCAGAAGACGGTAATACATATGAATGCAGAGCCAAGGGAATTTTCCGTAAGGATAAATTCAAGCCTCTGGTAGGTGACAATGTGGACATTACAGTTCTGGATGAAAAGGAACTGGAGGGAAGTGTGACGGAGATCCACAAGCGGAAGAATTCTCTGATCCGTCCGGCTGTGGCCAATGTAGATCAGGCACTGGTGATCTTTGCCATGGATAATCCGAAGCCGAACTTCATGCTTCTGGATCGTTTCCTCATTATGATGGAGAGGGAAGGTGTTCCGGCAGTCATCTGTTTTAACAAAAAAGATCTGGCAACAACGGAAGAGCTGGAATTTCTCTATGAAACATACCAGAGCTGCGGTTATCAGGTGATCCTGTCAAGTGCCCTGAAGGGAGAAGGACTCGACGAGATCGAAGAAGTGCTTCAGGGCAGGACAACTGTGGTTGCCGGCCCATCCGGCGTGGGAAAATCTTCTCTTACAAATTCCCTTCAGGAAGAAGTGGAGATGGAAACCGGTGAGATC
>OBAE01001382.1_pt1 | contig 12682 bp, 9 predicted proteins | sample 1517641 | NCBI WGS metagenome assembly OBAE01 (sample SAMN04571701, study PRJEB22368) | human gut metagenome | biome: human gut; material: stool | host: Homo sapiens | place: Luxembourg | collected 2012-08-30 | reverse complement strand
GACAGACCACCACATATAGCCAAAAAAGGACGGCATACGCACACCATTTTCATCTGACATAGATTTTACCATGAAGTTCGGCGCATTTCCGATATAGGTATTTGCTCCCATAAATACAGCTCCACAGGAGATTGCCTCCAGCATCTTAACAGGAACCGAACCAAGTGTCGTCACAACACCGCTCTTGAACCCAAGTGCTCCCGCCGTTGTAAGGAATACCAGATACGTTGGTGTATTATCCAGAAAACTTGACAGTGCTCCGGTTGCCCAGAACATTTCAAATGGTTTATTGATACCAAGTTCCGCACCATTTGCCTTCAGAATCATCAATGCAGGCTGCATCGTGATAAAGATTCCGATGAACAGAACCGCAACTTCCTGAATTGCCCCCCAGGTAAAATGGTTACGGATACGTACTTCTTCTTTTGTCGTTTTAAATGATAAAAATGCTGCCAGAAGGATGATCACAATCTCGATCACAGACGGGAATCCAAGCGTCACTTCTCCAAGGATATGGATTCCTTTTACCGTTCCGTCCGCATTCTGGAATGCAGACATACCAGGAAGCATTCCACTTAAAATTACAGCTCCGACAATCATTGCAACATATATCAGATTATGAAGTCCTACAATTCTAACGTGTGTTCCGGGCTCTCTAATATCTGGTTTTCTACCTTCCGCAATATCTTTTCTGTAAGCTCTTCTATCCAGAAAATAGAATAACATCAGCAAAATGATCATGTTAAAGATCAGTATATGAAACAGCTTCAGGCTCCAGAAAAACGGAACGCCACGCATGAATCCCATCAGAAGCGGCGGATCTCCGATCGGTGTCAGACATCCTCCCATATTAGAGATCAGGAAGATAAAAAAGATCATAATGTGACTCTTTCTTTTTCTCCACGAATTCATCTTAATAAACGGACGTACCAGAAGCATACTTGATCCGGTCGTTCCGATCACGCTGGAAAGCAGTGTTCCCAGAACAAACAATGCCGTATTGATCCTCGGTGATCCGGCAAACTCACCGTCAATTGTAATGTTACCTGCTACACAGAACAGACCGAACAATAAAATGATAAATGTCAGATAATCATTTACCACACATTCCAAAACCGTCTCTCCCATTGTAAACATTCCGTACTTTGCAGCAAACGGAACAATAAACAGTACCGACCAGAACGCAACTGCAAGCGGCTGATGCTTTTCCCACCAGTCCGGCTTGATCAGAGGCATAACGGCAATACTGAGCAACAGCCCTGCAAAGGGTATGCAGAGCCAAACTGGAATAGCTGATAATTCCTCCATTCCTTTCTCCTCCATTCTTCCTCAAGTAAAGTCTTATGTGTCATTGCATAATGAAAGCTGTCATTGACAACTCCCTTAGCATTCTATATGTAAAATGTATTATTGAAGCCTTGGTACTTCCTGACCTCTCAACATTATTACCGGTCCTCCGGTTCCCTCAATATATTCTTTTGTGATAACAACCTCTCCAATATTGTCATCCTTCGGGATTTCATACATGATATCTAACATGAATTCTTCGATGATTGCACGAAGCGCCCTCGCTCCGGTATCTTTCTTCATTGCTTTTTTTGCGATCGCATGAAGTGCGCCGTCATCGAATTCCAATTTTACTTCGTCTAATGCAAGCAGTTTCTGATATTGCTTCAAAATTGCATTCTTAGGCTCTTTTAATATCTCCACAAGCATATCTTCACTCATACCCTGTAAGGTAAATACAATCGGCAGACGTCCCAGGAACTCCGGTATCATACCGAATACACGCAAATCCTCTGTTGCGACCTTTTTAAGAATCTCTTTGTCGTTATTGTATTTATCTCTCAGATCCGCTCCGAATCCGATCGCTGCCTGTTTGGTCAGACGTTCTTTGATAATTCCTTCCAGATCCGGGAATGCACCTCCACAGATGAACAGAATGTTCCTCGTATTCACTGTTGTAAGTGGAACCATTGCATTCTTGCTCGTTGCCCCGACAGGAACTTCCACATCACTTCCTTCCAGAAGTTTCAGCATTCCCTGCTGTACAGACTCACCGCTCACATCACGCTGACTGGAGTTTTTCTTCTTTGCGATCTTGTCGATCTCATCAATAAAAATGATTCCCTGTTCTGCCTTTTCGACATCATTATCTGCTGCCGCAAGCAGTTTGGATACAACGCTTTCGATATCATCACCGATGTACCCTGCCTCTGTAAGAGATGTTGCATCCGTAATTGCAAGCGGAACATCCAGAATCCTTGCCAGTGTCTTTACCAGATACGTCTTACCGGAACCTGTCGGCCCGATCATCAGCATGTTGGATTTCTCAATCTCAATGTCATCCATCGAATCCGTTGCCACACGCTTATAATGATTATATACTGCAACCGACATCACTTTCTTTGCATATTCCTGTCCTACCACATACTCGTCCAGTTTTGCTTTGATCTTGTGCGGAGCCGGAAGATTCCGGATATCTACTAACGGCTTGTATTCTTCGCCTTCTTTTTTCTTCTTGATCTTCTGCTGTTTTGGAATACTCTGCTCCATATCAGACATGTTGAATACCTGTACTCCCGGAATATTCATCAGCTGACTGTAATCGATCGGTCCGTTCGACATTGCATCAAAGCTCTTCTGCATGCAGTCATTGCAGACACAGATGTGGTTCGGAAGTTCGATCATCTTCCCTGCAACACTCTCCGGACGTCTGCATATAAAACATACTTTTTCATACTCATCATCATTTTGTTTCTTATCATCCGAATCTGACGTCTTCTTTGTTGTTTCTACTTCGACATCTTCTACTTTTTCGATTTCCTGATTGTTATCGTCCTGATTGGTCATTATTCTCTCCTTCTTACTTTTTGTCGTATCTTTCACTCTGTTTTATCCTGGTCCTATGATTCTTCCTGGTTCACCAGTTCCAGAAATGTCTCTTCGGAAATAATCGGGATCCCCAGTTCATTTGCTTTCTTATTTTTGGAAGATGTGCTGGTTACATCATTGTTGATCAAGTAATTCGTTTTAGACGTTACCGATCCTGTCACCTTTCCTCCCAGACTTTCAATCAATTCCTTCACTTCGCCGCGGTTTGCAAAATGTGTTACGCTTCCGGTGATCACAAAATTGACACCTTCAAAAATCTGTTTCTTTGTTGATGTCTCTTCCGGGATTGTCAACTCTTCTAAAAGCTTTCTGAAATTCTCCACATGCTTTGCATCTGAAAAATATCCGGTGAATGCCTTTGCCAGAACTTCTCCCACGCCCTGGATCTCATTTAATTCTTCTTCTGTAACCGTCAAAAGGGCTTCTACATCATATTTCAACTCTCTGCAGATAACCTTTGCATTGGCAAGTCCGATCCCTGCGATTCCCAATGAATAGACAACTCTTGGCAGCGTGGTTGTTCTTGCTTTTTCCACACTTTCGATCAGTTTCCTGTACGATTTTTCTCCAAATCCTTCCATTCCCTGAATCTCGTCTTTGTACCGGTCCAGATGGAAGATATCGGCAAATGTATGGATATATCCTCTGGAAATAAATTTTTCCAGTGTTGCTTCCGACAATCCTTCTATATTAAGTGCATCTCTGCTTACGAATAATGCAAATGCCTTCACATGCTTTGCCTGGCATTCCGGATTCATACAGTATAATGCTTTCGCATTTCCTACCTGTCTGATCTTCGTCTCACCCTGACAGACCGGACATCTTTCCGGAATATCTTTCACACCACTTCTTGTCAGATTCTCTGCAATCTGCGGAATGATCATATTTGCCTTATAAACTTCGATCTTATCTCCGATGCCAAGTTCCAGTTCTTCCATAATGCTGATATTGTGAACACTTGCACGGCTGACCGTCGTTCCTTCCAACTCCACCGGATCAAAGATTGCAACCGGATTGATCAGTCCTGTCCTTGACGGACTCCATTCGATTTCACGCAGAATCGTTTCCCTGATCTCATCCTGCCATTTGAATGCGTAAGAATCTCTCGGGAATTTTGCTGTTCTTCCCAACGATCTTCCATACGCTATATCATCATATGATAGCACAAGTCCGTCAGAAGGAAAATCATTTTTACTAATCTCTGACGAAAATTTAGCAACTTCATCTTCTACTGTATCTCTGGTCACCATATGATATTCTACCGTCGTGAATCCCTGTGCTTTCAGCCATTCCATCTGACAAGCTCTGGAATTCTGAAAATTAACTCCATCTGCCTGCACTAACGTGAATGCATAGAACATAACATTTCTCTTTGCCGTGATCTGGTTATTGAGCTGTCTGACTGAACCACTGCATAAGTTTCTTGGATTTTTATATTTTGCATCTACATCTTCAATCTCTTCATTGATCTTCTCGAAGTCATGATATCCGATCACCGCTTCTCCTCTTAAGATCAATTCCCCCCGGTAAGCGATCTGCACCGGTACATTCTTGAATACCTTCGCATTGTTTGTAACCACTTCACCGACTTCTCCGTTACCGCGTGTGACCGCTTTATAAAGCTTTCCGTCACGATAAGTCAGCACGATCGTCAATCCGTCCATCTTCCAGGACATCAATACTTTCTGACTGCCAACGAAGTTCTTAAGCTCTTCTACTTCTTTCGTCTTATCCAGTGAGAGCATCGGGCTTTCATGCCTTTCTTTTGGGAGTTCACTGACAACTTCATATCCGACATTTACCGTCGGACTGTTCGACAATGTAATTCCCAGTTCTTTTTCCAGATCCTGCAGTTCATCATACAATCTGTCATATTCGTAGTTGCTCATGATCTCCTGCGCATCCTGATAATAAGATCTGGATGCTTTATTCAGAAGTTCTACTAATTCCAGCATTCTCTCGTTCTTTGACTGTCCCATATAATTCCTTTAACTCCTGTTCTGTTAATTCTCTTATCTGTCCCGGTTTCAGATCTCCAAGTTCCACGTTCATGATCCGTATCCTTTTTAACACATCCACATTATATCCGAGTGCTTCGCACATGCGCCGTATCTGTCTGTTCAATCCCTGTGTCAGAATAATGGAAAATGTATATTTCCCGGTCTTTTTTACTGTACAGGGTCTGGTCACCGCATCCAGATTCTTTTCTTTGTCTCTGATGTGTACTCCCCGGCTCATCTTCTCAATGAATTCCGGAGTAACTTCTTTGTTTACTCTGACCTTATATTCTTTCTCATGTGCATATCTTGCGCGCATCATGCCGTTGATCAGATCTCCATCATTTGTCATGATCAGAAGCCCTTCCGAATCTTTATCCAGTCTTCCTGCATAAGTGATGCGTACCGGATAATTGAGGAATCGGATGATGTTCTTTTTCTCCCTTTTATCTTCTGTACAAACAATCCCGGCAGGTTTGTACACTGCCAGGACCGTTTTTTCCGTTTTGCTTTTGACCACTTTTTTTCCGACACGGACCTCCTGTCCGTCTTCTACTTTCATGCCGGGAGCTGCTGTCTTTCCATCCACAGTCACAATTCCCGACTCGATCAGCCTGTCTGCCTCCCTTCTGGAACAGACACCGGCTTCGCTTAAATACTTGTTCAGTCTAATCATTCTGCAATACCCCGCTGATACTGTTATCCTGCACAAATGTATTACCGTTATACAGGAACAGAACACTTGTGATCTTATTTTTCTTCATAACTTCTCTGATATCATCATAATAATATCTTGGATCAACCACTATGATTTCTCTGTAATATGCCGTCAGAAACGGAATTACACTATTCGCATAGGAATCTTTTACAAGCAACAGTCTGTCTGTTGTATCTGCCGTCGTTCTGATATCCAGGACGGGATAATTACCGCCAAGAAATAATGCATATTTATCCTTTTCTTTCAACTTGGATGTATCGTATAACGTTGCTGTTTTCTTTTTTTCATTCACGTTATTTACAACTACCTGTGGTGCTGTTTTCAGATCATCCGGTGCGTATATATAAATCGGCTCATTATAGTCTGTTTCATATCCGCTTGTCGCCGATAAGGTTCCGTTAAATGAATTCGTCACTGCATAGGATTTCATAGCCGGTGCTTTCGATGTATCCAGTTTCATAGCCGCAGCCAGCGCCTGATATCCATAGTAAGCACCAAGCGTCGTCCAGTGATGATCCGTATGGTAATATATCTCTTCTGCTCTGTGCTTTTTCAATGTATCTTCCACATTTACCCACTGAAAAGCTGTCCCAAGCGAAGCCTTTATTTTCTGAAACTGTTTATCCTGATCTTCTGTCACTGCACAATACGGAAGTTTGTCCGACTCGATATTTGCAGCATTCGGTACCAGCATCATATACATCGGGATATCTTTATATGTCTCCTGAAACTTTTTCATTGCATCCAGATTTGCTTTCAATTGTTCTTCATCCGGTCTGGCTATATCCTCTAACAGATAATGATCCTTTCCTTTAAATACACCATTTGCCTTACGTTTTCCTGCGATCAGATCAATACGGCTCTTTAAAGCTACCCAGAAATCTCTTCCCGCAAACTGATCCGATACATAAGATTCATACTGTTTCATCCATCTTCCGCTTTCAATACCGGAAATCGTAAGCTTCGGTCTCTGTTCCAGTGCCCGGTTTTCTTTTGCCGAAAATCCCCTGTCAGCAGTTGCAATATTTACCACGCAGAAGATAACCATCATTACAATAAACAGCAATGCAATTACTTTATTTCTCTGTTCTTCTCTTTTTCTTTCCCATTTCTTTCTCGACTGTCTCATCTTTGCTCCTAAAATCTGAAATACAGGAACGGATTATAGGTCTCCGTTACCAGATATGCAATACAGACAATAAACAACGCAGCATATACCACACTGTTAATGATTGTTGTATTCCATTTTTTTGTTCTTAACATATGCTCGTATCTGAAATGAACCAGCGGCGTAGAGCCAAATATCAGGATCAGCCACAGGATCAGGTTGCTTGTAAGAAGATACATACTCTCTCTGTCTGCAAAGCCATGTGCACCTGCACCAAACATCACTCTGATATAATCTGCTGCCTGTCCGAATGAAGAGCTGAAAAATAATACCCAGCCGATCACAACCAGAACAATACTGTAAATATGACGGACTACATCCGGAAGTCTGTCCAGTACCGGCGACAGGAGATATTTTTCAATGATCAGAATCACCCCATGCCACGAAATTCCATGCAGCTCCATGCCATAATCCGGTCAGAAACCATACAATCAGAAGATTCCTGATGTGTTTGATCTTCGATACCCTGTTTCCTCCCAATGGAATATACACATAATCCCTGAACCAGCTGCTCAGCGAAATATGCCATCTGCGCCAGAACTCCGTAATACTCTTAGACACATATGGATAATTAAAGTTCATATTGAATTCAAATCCAAACATCTTACCGAGTCCGATCGCCATATCCGAATATCCACTGAAATCAAAATAAATCTGGAACATATATGCAAAAGCTCCAAGCCACGCCGTCATCACGGCTATATTACCTTTCGCAAGTCCGCTTACCTCTGTAAAAATCATCCCTGAGGTATTCGCCAGTAATACTTTCTTCGCAAGTCCCCGGATAAAATACATGCTTCCTTCTCCGAATTTTGTCCTTGAGACTTCTCTGGACGCAAGCTGTTCATCTACATCTGCATATTGCACGATCGGTCCCGCAATAAGCTGCGGAAACATCGTTACATATAATGCAAAATTAGGAAGATTCGTCTGCACTTTTACATTTCCCCGATATACATCAATGATATAGGATAATATCTGGAATGTATAAAAGGATATTCCAATCGGAAGCGGTAGTGCATGATAAGAAATATGTACCGGAAGTATCCCGTTCAATGTGTCCAATACAAACCCTTCATACTTAAAAAATCCAAGTACTGCCAGATTAATGATAAGGTTAAAAACCAGGCTCCGCTTTGCAGCTCTCTTATCCTGCAGATTCCTTGCAATATCCAGTCCACTGAAATAATTAAACAATATGGACAGTAGCATCAGAAACAGATATACCGGTTCCCCCCATGCATAAAACACCAGACTCGCCAGCAATAAGATCACATTCCGGGATCTTACCGGCAACAGATAATATAAGATCATCACAGCCGGCAAAAATGTAAATAAAAAAACAATACTGCTAAATAACATCTCTCTAATTCCTTTTTATCAAATACTCTTCTTAAATGCCGCATCGATACGGTCTGCATCCTTTGAAACTGCCAGCAGCACATAACGTCCTCTGGTCTCAATAATTGCAGCATGTATCAGCTTTGTTTGTTCTACACCATAACCTTCAAAATTCTTTTCCTGTGTATTTACACGACTTTCCACTGCCTTTTCAACCGTCTCGATCTGACTTTCGTTTTTTACCTTTATTACGAGTATTTCATTCACACTCATAACGTCATCCGGAATATACAGACTGATTCCTTCATAATCATTGGCATTCAGACTGTAATATTTTTTCAGATCCTGTGTTGTGCCTTTTTTCATTCCTTCTAATTTTACGGCTTTTGTGATATTCTTTTCAATCGTGTCTACGGATACGGTATTATCCCCTTCCCGGGTCACAAGAAATACTACATAAATGATCAGGAGGACTACCATCAAATATTTTAACAGGTTAATCCTGTCTAATTTTCCGTTTTTCATTATAATTCTGCAACCTCCGCCATATGATTTACCCATTCTTTATAATAACCGGTTGACATATGGATTCCATCACCGGCATAATACTCCTGTTTCACCAGCTCTGTATTATCAATAAATGTTACTTTCTCTTTTTCACATAATTTTTTTAATTTCTGATTGAACTCCGGAATTTCTGCATAGACAGAATTCTGATCAATTGCAATCTGCGCTGTCGGAAGTATACTGTTAACATATATTTTCGTATCCGGCAGTGATTTTTTCAGATCTCTGATCACCGGCCTGTATGCTTTTATGAATCCATCCGCATCTCCATTCTGCGCTCCGACATCATTCATCCCGTAAGAAAGGAATAATACTGACGGTTTCATCTCTTTTGCCCCGGCAATATGATCTGCCAGTTTTTCATTATCCCTCGCCGACACACCGGCTCCACGGTCTGCCTGTACATTTGCCTGATCCAGCACACCATATTCGTACAATCCCTGTGTGATGGAATCCCCCAGGACCAGACAATCTGCAAATTTTTCGCTTGCCGGCTGTTCTTCTGCATCCTGTTCTGCCTCACGTTCCTGCGTTTCTAACTCCTTAATCTTTTTATCTGCCTTAGACACATCCATCTCATCCATCGTCTTCAGGATCTCTGTGCCCTTCTTTGTATCCTTCTGTGGATTACTGAGCCTGCGTGCCACCGTAATCCCGCCAATCACCAGAATAGCAACCGCAACGATCACTGCAGTCTGAAGTACCCGGTCTTTTTCTTTCTCACTTTTTATTTCACTTTTCTGCTCCTCAGGATTCACCTCCTGAGTCTCTTCTTTTTCTTCATAAATTGAAGTTTTACTCTCTATATCCACGAAATATTCTCCTCTTTCGTTTCTCTGTTGATCCTAAATATGTATATCCAATTTATTTTACTGTTTTTCTTTTTGAATGTCAATTTATATCCTCTTTTCTGTCGTCTTTTGTGCTATAATGTTGAATACATTTCCTTATACCTGAAAGGGGAAAATGATCATATAGATTAACAGGAGGTTTTCCTTATGAATGTATACCAGTTATCAGCAAAAAATTGCATGTCGCATCTGCTCTTAAAAGACACTTTCGACAACTTTTCTTTCATAGAAGGCGAGATCACGACCTTCAACAAATTTACCATCAGCGGCTTTCTCCAGGAAGACTTCTTTGATGAAAAACCTGAAGAAACCTACTCCCGCTGGAATAAAACCCGAGACTTCTGCTTCCAGATCATCCGCGGTAAACGCACTCCATTGGGATTCAAGATTGTCCTTGCGCTTCCGGAAGATCAGATCCCGTACTTTCTGACCGCCCACGGTCTCACCGGATACCGACCGGAAGAGATCCGGGGGCTGTACCTGAACTTCCACTACGATGGACATCACTTACAATGTATCACCGGAACTTCTCTGAACACTTTCACCATGGACAAATCCATCGAAAGAGAATGGGATCAGGAAGTAAAAAACATTTTAAAATCCAGATCCATTGAAGGTGACTACTGATCTGCAGCTTCCGATATAAACAGAGCCGTGCCGCCATGGATTTTCCTTCCACAGCCGCACGGCTCTTATTTTTCATTCCGCCAATCTTAACTTCAAATCTTTACTTTGTAAGCAGCATCATGATCTCATTACTTCTCTGCACAAACGCAGTCATCTCTTCCGGACTGAGCGGCTTATGTGCCAGCATTGCCAGATCATATAACTGTTTGCAGATAATACTTGTGTTCTCACTGTCTTTATGTTCAACTACATACTGAACCAGCGGATGATTTGCATTCAGGATCAGTGTACTTGTTGTACCCATATCCATTCCGTTCATGCCATACATTTTCATCATTTCCTGCATACGACGGTTTTCTTCGGATAACGTCATCATAGAAGCAACATTTTCATCTTTCAGTTTCTCGATTTTAACATCCAGATTCTCGTTTCCAAGCTCTTTGCGGAAAATCTCTACCAGACTGTCAGATTTCTTCTGGAATGCTTCCTTCTCTTCTTCGGCAACTTCTTCCTTTGCACCTGCTGTTACATCGGCGTCGATTCTCTGGAACTTGATATTCTGATTACGCTGCTCTAATTGTGTGATAAACGGCGAATCAATGTTGTGTCCTAAGATTACCGCATCCATGCCCTGGTTCTTGAACATGTTGATGTACTGGCTCTGCTGGATCTCGTCCGTCACATAATAAATAACTGTCTTATCCTCTTCTTTGTTCTCAGTATTCTGATCATCTGTCTTGGCATTCTGATCTTCCACTGTTCCTCCATTTGCCTCGATGCAATCTTTCAATGTCAGATATTTGTGATCCAGATTCTTAAACAGAACCGCATCTTTCATCTTGTCACAGAATTTTTCATCTTTCAGGCATCCGAACTTGATGAACGGACTGATGTTATCCCAGTATTTCTCATAATCTTCTCTCTTTGTCTTACACATTCCGGAAAGCTTATCTGCAACTTTCTTGGAAATGTACTCCGATATCTTATTGACGAATCCATCATTCTGCAGTGCACTACGCGATACGTTCAACGGAAGATCCGGACAGTCGATCACTCCCTTTAATACCATCAGATATTCCGGAATAACTTCTTTGATATTATCTGCGATAAATACCTGATTATTATATAATTTGATCGTTCCTTCAATAGAATCATACTCTGTGTTGATTCTTGGGAAGTACAGGATTCCCTTTAAGTTAAATGGATAATCCATATTCAGATGAATCCAGAACAACGGCTCTTTGTAATCCATAAATACTTTGCGATAGAAGTTCAGGTAATCCTCGTCACTGCATTCATTCGGATGCTTTGTCCACAGTGGATGAATATCACTTAATGAAACCGGACGCTTTTTAATCTTTACTTTTTCTTTGGCAGGTTCCGTCTCTACCATCTCTTTTTCGCCGTTTTCATTCTCTTTTTCTTCCATCTTGGCATCTTCGTGAATATGTTCGATCACTTCATCGTCATCTTTCAGATCAGCTTCATCAATGGTCTCATATTCCGGTTCTGCATTTGCCTTGGAAAGGAAGATTTCTACCGGCATAAAGGAACAATATTTTTCCAGAACTTCTCTCATTCTGTATTCATTTGCAAACTCCAGACTGTCCTCATTCAGATACAGTGTCATAGTGGATCCGACTTCCTGTTTGCTGCCTTCTTCCATCTCATACTCTGTTCCGCCGTTGCTTACCCAGTGTACCGGCTTTGCCCCTTCCTTATAGGAAAGGGTATCGATATGTACTTCGTCAGCTACCATGAATGCAGAATAGAATCCAAGACCGAAGTGTCCGATCATATCATCCTCTGTTGTCTTATCTTTATATTTTTCAAGGAACTGTGTTGCTCCGGAAAATGCGATCTGTGTAATGTATTCTTCTACTTCATCGGCTGTCATTCCAAGACCATTATCTGTAAATTTCAGAGTCTTTTCTTCTGGATTGACTTCAACTTTGATCGCCGGTTTATAATCATCCGGCAACTGGTATTCACCCATCATATCCAGTTTCTTCAGTTTTGTGATTGCATCACATCCGTTGGATACCAACTCACGTGCGAAAATATCGTGATCGGAATATACCCATTTTTTAATAATTGGGAAAATGTTTTCACTGCTGATTGACAAACTACCTTTCTTTGCTGCCATTGTAAATCACTCCTATTTCTACTTTTTATATTTCTATCATATTAGTGACAAAAGGTACTGCTTCTTCTGTCGGCAGACACCTTTTTGCTACATTTTTTCATCTAAGTGATATGATAATACTGCTTATTTTAAAAGTCAATAGAAAATTAGCACTCTTTCAAAAAGAGTGCTAACAATTCTGTGAAATTTATAAACCGTTTATAAACTTTACTCTATACTTTTCAATGATTCTACCATGTCAATCTTTTTCAGTTTAAAATACATTACCCAGTTTACGAACAATGAGAACCCTATCGTAAATAAAAAACTGTAGATATAACTCTTCAGATAAATACTCCGGCCAAACATTGCAGCATCCACTTCTACTGTCTG
>OBAE01001374.1_pt1 | contig 12759 bp, 9 predicted proteins | sample 1517641 | NCBI WGS metagenome assembly OBAE01 (sample SAMN04571701, study PRJEB22368) | human gut metagenome | biome: human gut; material: stool | host: Homo sapiens | place: Luxembourg | collected 2012-08-30 | reverse complement strand
ATGCGAAAATAGCTCAGTTGGTAGAGCACGACCTTGCCAAGGTCGGGGTCGCGGGTTCGAGTCCCGTTTTTCGCTCACTTTTTAAAAGCCGGATATTATCCGGCTTTTTTTATAGCCTACGGGGACGGGGATGAGCTATTGGGGGAACACTATCGTAAAATTGTCGGAAATTTTGAAATTCGTCATTACAAAAATAAAAATTACTGAGATTTACACACTTTTGGAAATACTATTTTTGGCTATGGCCCTAAATTTCGTAATTTTGTTGCACTATGATGTTGCGTCGATATGGAAACGAATCCCCAATTAGAGCTTGCTTTTAATTTTCTGGAATATACCGGTACCAGTATTTTTTTGACCGGTAAGGCCGGTACAGGAAAAACGACATTTTTACGGGAGTTGAAGCGACGGTCGCCTAAACGAATGATTGTTGTCGCTCCTACCGGTGTGGCAGCGATCAATGCCGGGGGAGTTACCATTCATTCATTTTTTCAATTGCCTTTCGGACCTTATGTTCCGGGTAGAACCGAAGAAAACCGCTCGGGTGAAAAACAGTTTAGCCATAAATTCGGCCGGGAGAAAATCAATATTATCCGGAGCATGGATTTGCTGGTCATCGATGAGATCAGTATGGTCAGGGCGGATTTGTTGGATGCGGTGAGTGATATGCTTTGCCGGTACAGAGACCGAAGCAAACCGTTCGGTGGGGTACAGTTGTTGATGATCGGCGATTTGCAGCAATTGGCTCCTGTCGTGAAAGAAGAGGAATGGGGGATATTGAAGCATATTTATCCGTCTCCTTTCTTTTTTTGCAGCAAAGCATTGCAGACGGTCTCATATCAGTGTATCGAATTGACTCACGTATATCGGCAGTCGGATTCGGTATTCATCCATTTACTCAATAAGATCCGGGATAACCAGGTGGATCTGGCTACCTTGAAGGCTTTGAATAGCAGATATATACCCGGATTCAATCCGGATGATTCCGAAGGATATATTACGCTGACAACTCATAACTATCAGGCTCAGCAGATCAATAACCGCAAACTCGATGCGCTTGAAGGAAGGGCTTATACCTATTCGGCGGAGGTGAAAGACGATTTTCCCGAATATGCTTTCCCGACAGATAAGCATTTGGTATTGAAAAAAGGGGCTCAGGTCATGTTTGTGAAGAATGATTCGTCGGCTGAGAAACGGTATTATAACGGAAAAATCGGACGGATTACAGCGATCAGTGCAGACAATATCTTGGTGAGGTGCGGGGACGAAAAGGACGCGATTACAGTAACCCGGGAAGAGTGGACCAATACCAAATACAGTATCGACGCTGAAACACAGGAAATTTCAGAGACTGTCGCAGGTAGTTTTAAACAATATCCCTTGAAAACGGCCTGGGCGATTACCATTCATAAGAGTCAGGGATTGACTTTCGAGAAAGCTATTGTCAATGCGGGAGCTGCTTTTACGCATGGGCAGGTGTATGTCGCTTTGAGCCGGTGTAAAAGTCTGGAAGGGTTGGTTTTGGGAACACCTTTACGTCCCGAGGCTCTGATCAACGATCAGGTGGTGAAGCATTTTACGGATGAAGTTTCCCGGAATCAGCCCGGACCGATGCAGTTGGAAGATGCACGCAGGGCCTACTATTTACAGTTGTTGAAAGAACTGTTCGATTATAGCGGTGTACTTAAACGCCTGCAGCATGTAGCTTGGGTATTCGGAGAATATTTGTGGAAATTATATCCCGAGTTAACCAAACGTTGCCGGGAGGTCAGGGAGTTGTGTCATAGCGAATTGACGGAGGTGGGAGAAAAATTTCAGATGCAGCTGGAGCGTTTGGTCGAAGGGGCTGCAAATTACGAAACCGATCGGCAGGTCGGGGAAAGGATAGCTAAAGGAGTAGTTTACTTCAGCGAACAGACCGGCCGGCATATCGTAGCTTTCTTAGAGAGTGCACAGCCCGAAATCGATAATAAAGACGTACGTAAAATAGTCGGGGAGGCTTTGGAGAAATTGAGGCAGGAAGTGGGGGTGAAGATGGAGACTCTGGAGGCTGTGAAAGAAGGGTTTGAAGTGAAAGCTTATTTGATGGCGAAAGCGAAGGCTATATTGGAAAAACCGAAACCCCGGGCCAGGAAGACCACCGAAAAAGTGGAGGTCGGAGAAGATGTTTTGCATCCGAAATTATATAATGCCTTGCGTTTGTGGCGGAAGGAGGAAGCGATGCGTCTGGGATTGCCGGCCTATACCGTTTTGCAGCAGAAAGCTTTGCTGGGGGTGGCCAACACGCTGCCGACAACAGGGAAAGAATTACTGGCTATACCGGGGATCGGAAAAAAAGTTGCGGAGCGGTATGGGGTTACCTTGCTGGAAATGGTGGATCATTACCGGCTGAATATTTAAAGGATAGAAATTTGATATATGGAAATAAATTTTCACATTTGTATTTCAATGAATTACTAAACTTATAAAAGAATAGATAATGGAAGATGTTTATGTGCTAGGTGTGGATATCGGAGGGTCACACATTGCTTGTCAGCTTGTTAATTTGAGCGACTGTAGTTTGATCGAAAATACGTATGCCGAAGTTAAAGTGGCTGAAAATCAAAGTGCCGGTATCATTCTGGCAGCTTGGGAAAAAGCATTGAAAGAGTGTATGGGTAAGGCTGCTGGTAAGACTATCCGTGGAATCGGAGTCGCTATACCATCACCTTTCGATTTTGTGCAGGGGATCGCTATGGCCGATCACAAATTCGCTTCTCTGAAAGGACTGAATATCCGTCAGGAGTTGAGCCGTGTTACAGGCATCCTGCCTTCTTCTATTTTATTTACGAACGATGCCGCAGCTTTCGGTATGGGCGCCTGGAGATTGAACGGAAGCCGTGACCGCCATTTGATCGGAGTGACTTTGGGTACCGGTTTCGGAGCTTGTTTTATTGTAGATGGTTGTTATGCTACTTATGGCCCCGGAGTGCCTATCGGAGGAGAACTGTGGAATTATCCGTTCCGTGGGGTGATCGCTGAAGATTATGTTTCTACCCGCTGGTTCGAAAAGCGTTTTGCCGAATTGACCGGAGAGGCGATTCAAGGGGTGAAAGGAATGATCGATTTATACCAGGCCGGTAAATATAAGACAGAGACCGAGCAGGTCTTCCGCGAATTTTCGAATTCTTTCGGAGAGATCATGGTGCCCTTTATGACCCGATTTAATGCCGATATGCTGGTGATCGGAGGAGGTATGGTACTTTCCGAACAGTATTTCCTGCCTTTGATCAGTCAATATATGAAAGCCAATGGGATCAATGCTTCTATCATGACGGTCGCCGATACAACGACCGCAATTATTGCGGGAGCTGCTGCTTTATGTGATTTAATATAAAGGAAATTGAATCAGATATTTATGTATCGATTTAGCGATGGGTTGGAATAGAACCGGTTCATTAATAAATCGATACAAAAATAACTGAAGAACTTTTATCCGGAGCTTTCCGTATACCGTGTGAGTTTAATTTTCAAATATTGAATTATGAATCACGGTATCAGTATTTTGTTTCGGGTAATTCCCGTTGTGATGGCATTTATTTGTTTTTTTCTCGGCGGGTTTATTTTTTTGTATGGAGACGATGGAGCCAGGCAGGTAGCCGGACCTGTTGTTTTTTTTCTGGGAGCTATCTGTCTGGCTTTGTTTGCAACTGCTGCAACTATTATCCGGCAATTGATTCATAAATTTCATACGGTTTTAAAATATATTATTCCCGGTTTCGGATATGTTGTAGCCTTCTTAACAATAGCATCGGGGATTTGGATTTGCGGTTTTGCTGAAAATTCCAATTTCATTGTTTCAGGCCATGTCGTGGCCGGAGTCGGTTTGATTGCAGCTTGCGTTTCTACGGCAGCGACTTCTTCTACAAAATTTTATTTGATACCGGCCAATTCGGCTAATGCGACGAATGAAGTCAATAAAGAAGGTTTTTCTGTAATGACACAGAATGTATTGATCGGTTTGACTTTATTGTTTTCCTTGATCGCCTGGGTTTGGGCGATTGTGTTGTTATCCCGGAGCAGTGAAGGGGCTTATTTTTTTGTAGCCGGGACAGTGATGGGAGGATTGGCTTGTATTTGTACCAGCCTGATTGCTTTGGTGGCCAGTATTGCTAAACAGATCCGGAATACTTATGGAGAAAGTGACCGTAAAAACTGGCCGAAATTGGTTTTGGTGATGGGAACGGTGGCTTTTATCTGGGGCTTGGTCGTTATTCTTGCTATGGCCGGGAATGTGGCCAATACCACCGGTTTCATCATGATGGGCTTGGGATTGGTTTGTTTCAGCATCTCCAGTAAAGTAATTTTGTTGGCTAGAGTGTGGAAACAGAGTTTTGCTTTAGCCAGCCGGATTCCGCTGATTCCGGTACTGACTGCTTTGTTGTGTTTGTTTTTAGCTGCCTTTCTGTTTGAGGAAGGGGGGTATGACAATGCATTTTTTGTTCCGGCCCGGGTATTGGTCGGGCTGGGAGCGATCTGTTTTTGTTTGTTTTCTATTGTGAGTATCCTGGAGAGCGGTACCTCTAAAAAATGAGAGTGGATGCAGGAGAATGAAAGATTTAATCCGTATCTTTGTAAAAAGATACGGATTTTTTATGGAGAATAAACCTTTAGCAGAGAGATTGAGGCCTAAGACGCTGGACGATTATATCGGTCAGCAACATTTGGTAGGAAAAGGGAAAGTGTTGCGTAAAATGATTGAATCCGGGGTAGTCTCTTCTTTTATTTTGTGGGGACCTCCGGGAGTCGGTAAAACGACCTTGGCCATGATCGTCGCCGAACAGCTGAAACGTCCGTTTTATGTCCTGAGTGCCGTTAGTTCGGGAGTAAAAGATGTGCGTGAAGTGATACAAAAAGCGGAAAGCCAGCATTTTTTCAATACGCCTAATCCGATACTTTTTATCGATGAAATCCACCGGTTTTCCAAGGCACAGCAAGATTCTTTATTGGCCGCAGTCGAAAAGGGAACCGTTACCCTGATCGGAGCTACGACCGAAAATCCTTCGTTCGAGGTGATTTCGCCTTTACTGTCCCGTTGTCAGGTATATGTCCTGAAATCTCAGGAAAAAGCCGATCTGGAAGGCTTGATAGACCGTGCGGTTACGACAGATTTTTATCTGAAAGAAAAGAATATCGTTGTCAAGGAAAAGGAAGCCCTGATTTCCTTTAGTGGCGGGGATGCCCGCAAGCTGTTGAATATCCTGGAATTGGTGGTGAATGCCCAGCCAGGACCGGAAATTCTCATCGATAACGATACGGTGCGTAAAGAATTGCAGGAAAATCCGTTGATGTACGATAAAGACGGCGAACAGCATTACGATATTATTTCTGCTATGATCAAGTCGATCCGGGGAAGTGATCCGAATGCGGCTTTGTATTATATGGCCCGGATGCTGGAAGGGGGAGAAGATCCTAAGTTCATCGCCCGGCGTTTGCTGATTTCCGCATCTGAAGATATCGGATTAGCCAATCCGAATGCGATGTTGCTGGCCAATACCTGTTTCGATATTGTCCATAAAATCGGTATGCCCGAAGCCAGGATTCCCTTATCGGAATGTGTGATTTATTTGGCTACCTCTCCTAAAAGTAATTCGGCTTATAAGGCGATCGATGAAGCGATGGCGACGGTGAGACAAACCGGAAACCTACCCGTTCCTTTGTATTTGCGAAATGCTCCGACCAAACTGATGAAAGAGCTGAACTATGGGAAAGATTATAAATATGCCCATGATTATCCGGGTAATTTTGTAGAAATGGAGTTTATGCCGCAGGAGCTGAAACAGCATATATTTTATAAACCTCAGCAAAATGCCGCTGAAATGAAACTATTGGAACGGCTAAAAGCCTGGTGGAAGAAGAAATATTAACTTGAAATGGGTGTGTGGCCCTAAAATCCTATATGTATGAAAATATTGAATGAAATGACTGGACAAGAGATGTTTTTTTTGTTAGCCGGTCCTTGTGTCATCGAGGGCGAAGAGATGGCACTCAAGATAGCGGAACATGTTTCCGAGCTCACCGATAAATGGGGGATTCCTTATGTTTTCAAAGGATCTTTTAAAAAGGCCAACCGCTCCCGTTTGGATTCTTTTACAGGAATTGGGGATGAAAAGGCTTTAAAAATATTGGCGAAGATCCGGAAAGATTTTCAAATACCGGTAGTGACGGATATTCATAGTCCTGAAGATGCCGTTATGGCTGCCGAGTATGTTGATATCCTTCAAATCCCGGCATTTCTCTGCCGACAGACCGATTTACTGGTAGCGGCTGCGAAAACAGGCCGGATGGTGAATATTAAGAAAGGACAGTTTTTATCTCCCGATGCCATGCGTTTTGCTGTCGATAAAGTGCGTGAATCCGGAAACGAGAATGTGATGGTGACCGAGCGGGGAACTACTTTCGGCTATCAGGATTTGGTGGTCGACTATAGAGGAATCAAGATCATGCAGCAAGAATGTCAATGTCCTGTCGTTGTCGATGTTACTCATTCTTTGCAACAACCCAACCAGAGTTGCGGGGTGACCGGCGGACAACCTCAGTTGATCGAGACCATCGCTAAAGCCGGAATAGCTGTCGGAGCCGACGGCATCTTTATCGAAACTCATCCTGATCCGAAAAATGCGAAATCGGACGGTGCGAATATGTTGCGTCTGGATTTGCTCGAAGGATTGCTGGAGAAATTGGTTCGAATCCGGAAAGCACTATAGGATAAAATCATTATCTTTGTGTACTGACTTGGGGAAAAGATAATGCGTAATCAAGATTATTCTATTTTAATACGGGAATTGAAAGCAGGTAAAGAATCTGCTTTCGATTCTTTGTTTCGGTTGTTTTATCAGGATTTATGTCGTTTTGCCTGTTCTTTTTTGAATGATCCGATGATGGCAGAAGATGTGGTGCAGGGAATTTTTGAAAAAATATGGACCCGGAAAAAGTTTATCGACGAAAGCCAGCAATTGGATCATTATTTATATGTCTCTGTACGTAATGCCTGTTATACCTTTTTGAAAAACAAAAAGGAACACGTGAAATTGGATGAGGTGGATTCGAGAAAAACATATACAGAAGAAATATCCTCTGACTCCGATGGCTTACAGATTATACGCCGGATGATCGAAGAGTTACCTTTTCAGTGTCGTGTCATCTTTAAATTAGTCGTATTGGAAGAAATGAAATATCAGGAGGTAGCCACTTATTTGGATCTCTCGGTCAATACGGTGAAAACACAGATGAAAATAGCTTATAAAATATTGAGAGAAAAATTACGTCCTTACCATGCTCTCTTGCTCGTCTTTTATTTAAGCCGGCATTTTTTCAGCCGATAAACTGCTTTTCTCCATTTACTTTTCAGTATTGTGTAATATTTTTTTGTTAAAATTATCAATCTTTTCACCCTGTTTTGGGATTCGTTAGTACTATTATAAAAAGAGTCGAACGTATGAAATGGAATCCTGAAGATGAAATAGAATTTATAGTCCGGAAATTAAATCATGAATTGACAACGGCCGAAGAACGACAATTCCAATGCTGGCTTGCAGAAGATCAGGCACATCGCAGTTTGTTTCAGGAAATCGAATCCATATCCCTTCGTTCGAAAGAAGCGAAAATCGTTTTTGAGCCCGATATAGAACTGGCTTTGCAAAAGGTGAAAAGCCGGCGGGCTAGGATGGAGAGATTACGGCATAGGATCTGGCAATATGCTGCTTTGATTTTGGTGGCTTTGGGGCTCGGTATTTATGGAACTTACCGGTTTGCCGATCGGTTGGACGAGGTTACAGATGGGGTTGATGCGGGAAGCTCCCGGGCTATTTTGCATTTAGCTTCCGGGGAAAAAATAGTATTGGGCGAGGAGATGGCGGAAACTTATTTGAAGCGTACGGAAGTGAATGATATTTGGTTGGACTCCAATAGGGTATTAAGATACCGGGCAAAAGAAAAAGCAATAGAAGGAGTCCGGGAAAATAGATTGGAAGTACCGGTAGGGGGAGAATATCGGCTGACACTTAGCGATGGTACCCGGGTTTGGTTGAATGCTGCGTCCAGCTTAACTTATCCTGAAATTTTTCAAGACAGGGAAAGAGTGGTGGAACTTACCGGAGAAGCTTTCTTCGAGGTAAAACCTGATACAGCTTTGCCGTTTATTGTCAAAACTCAGGGAATGAGAGTGAAAGTATTGGGGACTACTTTTAATGTGAAAGCCTATCCGGATGAATTGAAATTATACACAACTCTGGTGGAGGGAAAAGTAGAGGTTTTTTCCGACTATCTGCATCGGGGGGTGATGCTTTATCCGGGGGAACAGGCTGTAAGCGATTCGTCCGAAATACAGAAAAGACAAGTGAACGTACAGCCCTATATTTCCTGGAAAGAAGGGAAATTTGTATTTATAAATGCACCTCTGGGCGAAATATGTAAACAGATTGCCCGTTGGTATGATGTTGAAATACAGTTTGCTGATAACGAAATCGGGAAAGTGTGTTTTACGGGAGCTATCCTGAAATTCAGACCATTGGAAGATTTGCTGGACATGATCGAAGTGACGAGTCGGGTGCAGTACAGGCGTGAGGGTAAGATTTTGTTGTTTTGGCAAAATAAATAACCGGGAAAGTCCCACAACTCTCCCGGTTACACACATTCATTCTTGTTTCGGTAAGCGATGAAACAAGAACATTGTAAATCTAAAAGACAAAGTTATGAAAAAAAAAGGTTGTATCTGGTTATTCGGAGACGGATGGCTGAAAAAAAAGGTATTTGTAATGAAATGGACAGTATTACTCGTTTTGCTGGGCATGTTGCAGGTCTCGGCAAAAGTTCATTCCCAGCATGTCGCGATTGATTTGAAAATGGAAAATTCGACTATCGAACAGGTATTGCAACGAATTACCGATCAGACTTGTTTGAATTTCTTTTATAATAATTCGGCCATCGATGTTTATAAAAAAATAAGCGTGGAATTGAAATCGGTTTCTGTTGAAGAAGCATTGAAAAAGATATTTGACGGGCAGGAAGTACGCTTTGATATCGATCGGGATTTTGTGGTCATTCGTTCTGTATCAGACCTCCAGCAAGAACAGGTAGTTAAGATTGTTGTACAGGGAATTGTGAAAGATGAGGCAGGACAAGCCTTACCAGGAGCTACAATCAAATTGAAAGGCACCTCCTTTGGCGTGGCTACCGATGTGAATGGAAACTTCAAATTTGAAATTCCCGTTACCGATCCGTTGATCTTAGTGGTGTCGTTCGTGGGCATGCAGCAGCAGGAGATCGCTTATAAAAATCAGCCGTTTTTGGAGATTGTGATGAAGAATGAGGTAGAGATGATGAGCGATGTCGTCGTTACCGGTTATTATAGTGCCAACAAGAAAACTTATACAGGTTCTGCTACTCAGATCACTCAAGATCAGATTGCAAAAATCAGTAGTACGAATGTTTTCTCGGTCATCACCTCGATGGATCCTTCCTTTAAGTTAGTGAATAACAATCAGGCGGGTTCTAACCCCAATGTAATGCCTAAGTTTGAATTGCGGGGGGCTTCCAGTATTCCCGATGTCAGAAGTGAGTATGAGGGGGATCCGAATATGCCGGTGTTTATCGTGGATGGATTTGAGATGAGCGTGGAAAAAGTGTTCGACCTCGATCCGGGACGGATCGCAACTCTGACGATCCTGAAAGATGCTTCGGCTACCGCCATTTATGGTTCCCGGGCTTCGAACGGTGTTGTCGTGATCGAGACCCGGGCACCTGAACCCGGAAAGATCAATGTGGCTTATGCACTGAATCTGAGCCTGACGACACCTGATTTATCAGATTATGATTTACTGAATGCCCGCGAAAAACTGGACCTGGAGGTGGCAGCAGGATATTTTGGATATTTCGATGAGGCTTATAACCGGCGGTTGAAGAATATTCAGCAAGGTTACGATACTGACTGGCTGTCACAGCCATTGCAGAATGCAATATCCCATCAGCATTCCCTGACATTGGATGGAGGAAACGAAGCTTTTCGCTATGCTTTTCACCTGAATATGAACCCTTCGGATGGGGTAATGAAAAAATCCGGACGTGACCGTTATGCCATCGATGTGGATTTACAATACCGGTTGAAACAGTTCACCTTCCGGAACCAGTTGGCGTATGATTATGTGAAAGCTTTCAATTCACCTTATGGGAGCTTCAGTTCCTATACCCGATTGAATCCGTATTACCGCTATCGCGACGATCAGGGACAATATGTTTATATCATGGACGATCCGGGGGTGGATGTGTATAATCCCTTGTGGAATACTACTTTGAATAATAAAGATCAGTCGGTTTATAATCTTCTGACCGATCATTTCAGTATCGATTGGTGGGTAACAGACGCATTAAGGATAAAAGCTTCTGCTTCTGTGTCTGTGAGGAATGAGGAAGAAGAGGTATTTAAATCTCCCTTTCATACGGATTTTAAACGGGAGAAAGATATGGCCCGGCGGGGAACTTACGATGTTGTGAACTCTAAAAGCATCGGATATGAAGCTGTATTGGGTGTATCTTATACCAAAATGGTAAAGAAGAACTACGTTACTTTTAACGGTGGGTATAACGTTTCTTCTACGGATTTGCGTTCGCATGGATATAGTGTGTTGGGTTTTCCTGCGGATGAGTTGAATGATCCCGGGTTCGGATTGGACTATCATCCTGAAAAGAAACCGACCGGTAACAGTGAGTTGAGCCGAATGGCCGGATTTTTCGGGAATTTGAATTATACATATGACAATCGCTATTTCGCCGACTTTTCGGTTAGAGCAGATGCTTCTTCCAGGTTCGGAGCCGACAAACGCTGGGCTGTTTTCTGGTCGGCCGGCGTCGGATATAACTTGCATAATGAAGTATTTCTCAAAAAGCTGGAATGGGTCAGTTTACTTCGGCTCCGGGCTTCCTATGGGGTGACCGGAGGGCAGAATTTTAATCCTTATCAGGCGATGACGACTTATCGGTTTATTACCGACAAATGGTATGGCTACGGTAGCGGTGCCGAGATGCTGGCTTTAGGAAACGATGACCTGAAATGGCAGAGTACAGTACAGAAGAATTTCGGACTGGACCTGGGGATGTGGAAAGATCGGTTGACCTTGACTTTCAATTATTATCACAAACTGTCTGAAAATAGTCTTACCGATGTGACTCTGCCTCCTTCTTTGGGTTTTCCTTCTTATAAAGAAAATCTGGGGGAAGTGGTTAATGAAGGCTGGGAGTTTACTCTCCGGGGATTTGTCGTGAAAAAAGAAGATTTCAATATTATGTTGAGTGTTAACGGAGCCCAGAATAATAATAAATTGAAGAAAATCTCTAATTCACTGAAAGCTTTTAATGAAGAGCAAGACAAACAGGTAGAGAATAAAGTGATGGCCCGTTATGTCGAAGGCCAATCGCTGAATACAATTTGGGTGGTACGTTCATTGGGTATCGATCCTGCGAATGGGAAAGAATTGTTTTTAGATAAAAATGGCAAAAGAACCTATGATTGGAATGCAGATGACTATGTTGCCGAGGCAACGACCGATCCCCGGTTATACGGAAATCTGGGCTTGGGCATTTTTTACCGTGGTTTTTCTCTGAATACTTATGTGAATTATAGTTTAGGAGAGAAGGCATACAATCAAACTTTGGTAGATCGGGTGGAAAATGCTGATAAACATTATAATTGTGACCGGCGGGTGTTATATGACCGATGGCATAAGCCGGGGGACGAAACTTTTTTTAAAGATGTGAAAGATGCTTCGGTTACTCGTCCGACTTCCCGTTTTGTACAAAAGAATAATTATTTGAATATGACGTCCTTGAATGTTGCTTATGAATTTAATCCCCGGCTATTGGAACCACTTCGTATCAAGTATCTGAAATTGGCTTTCTACATGACTGATTTATTCCGGATATCGACTATGAAAGCTGAACGGGGATTGGATTATCCCTTTGCAAGGACATTTACAACTTCATTACAAATTCGTTTTTAAGAAAGGAGGATAAGATGAAAGGTAGAATATGGATATGGAATATATTGGCTTTGATTTGCCTGACAGCCTGTGATCGTTGGTTTGATGTGAATCCGCAGACGGAAGTCAAACAAAAGGAACTCTTTTCGACAGATCAGGGGTTCTATAATGCTTTGATGGGGGTATACCTGAATTTAAGTGATCCGGAATTGTATGGTGGGGAGTTACAGTTCGGATTAGTCGATGTGTTGGCACAGACTTATTCGATTTCGAATACGACGGGAGGAGGATCGGCCTATTTGTATGCGGTCAGTTATGATTGGAACAATTGTAAAACTTTGTTCGAACCTCTTTGGGAAAAAGCTTATACTCAGATTGCGAATTGTAATAATATACTGAAACATCTTGAAGGAAACCGGGGGCTTTTCCCGGAAGGAAATTATGAGATTGTAGAGGCTGAAGCCCGGGCTTTGCGGGCGATGTTACATTTAGATCTGCTGCGCTTGTTCGGTCCGTCACCGGCCGGAGGAATGAGTAAACCGGCTATTCCTTATGTCGATGCTGTGGTTACAGTTCCTTTTCCTCAATTGACCGTAGAAAAAACATTAGAGCGGATTATCGGTGATCTGGAAAGGGCTTTTGACTTGTTGAAAGTAAATGATCCTTATTTTACAGGGATTCCAGATGGAGAATTTGATTTTATGACAGCCAATGGTTTCAGGCAAAACCGGGAGTACCGGTTGAATTA
>OBAE01001373.1_pt1 | contig 12772 bp, 8 predicted proteins | sample 1517641 | NCBI WGS metagenome assembly OBAE01 (sample SAMN04571701, study PRJEB22368) | human gut metagenome | biome: human gut; material: stool | host: Homo sapiens | place: Luxembourg | collected 2012-08-30 | reverse complement strand
CCAAAATCAAAGGCGTTTCCGCTCAGATTCTGGAAACCGGAACGCTTGAGAACATCGACACCGTTTCCCGTGCAACCTGCTCCTCAAAAGCCATTCTTGAGGCATGCCGGAATGCGCTGGATGCTGCGAAAGTAACGCAATAAAGGGGAAAACAGATGAGACAATTGATTGTTCGTTTTTTGAATGTCGCTGTCATTGCTGCTGTTCTGATCGGCTACAATACCGTACTCGATAAAAGAGACAAAGAGGATCAGATTGCGCGGCTCTCGGCAGAGCTTGAGACGACCCAGCTTCAGAAGGAAAATCTGCAGGCCGCAGCAGCTGCATCCAACACGGCGGATACGGCCGCAAGTGAAGCAGCAGAAGCAGAAGGGCAGTACGTGGACGGTACGTATGACGGTGAAGCTGACGGCTTCGGCGGCACCATTGCAGTTGAAGTAACCGTAGAGGGCGGCCAGATTACCGATCTTGCCATCACATCCGCCGACGGCGAGGACAGTGCGTATCTGTCAAACGCGGAGGCGATCATTCCAAAGATTATTGAGGCACAGTCCGCCGATGTTGATACGATCAGCGGAGCAACATTCAGCTCCACCGGTATCAGAAATGCGGCGCAGGAAGCAATAGAAAAGGCGGAGAAATAACATGAAAAATTTAGATCTATCCACATTACCGGCAAAGAAGAGAAAACAGATCGTTTCCTGCCTGCGTGCCGGAATCCAGCTTTTATATTTCCTGTTTCTTCCGTCAGTATTTACCGCTGCATTTAACGGAGTGAAATACATTTTTACGCAGCTTGGACAGGGTGAAAAAATTGAGATGACCGCGTTTGTGTCGGCTCTGCTCCTTGTCTGTGCATTTACGATTGTTTTCGGCAGATTTTTCTGCGGTTTTGCATGCGCTTTTGGAAGTCTGGGGGATGCAATGCACGCAATTTATGGTATAATCTGTAAGAAACGTAAAAAGAAGCCCAGATGCATCAAACCGGAGCTGGCAAAAAAACTGGTACTGATCAAATACGGCATTCTGCTTCTGATTGCTCTTTGCTGCTTTGCAGGAGTTTATCAGAAAGCAAGAGGAACAAGCCCGTGGGATGTCTTTTCCATGCTGCATGCGGGAAATTTCCGACTTTCCTCTTATATTCCAGGCATTGTTCTCCTGGCGCTGATCCTGGTCGGCATGTTCTTTGAGGAGCGCTTTTTCTGCCGTTTCCTGTGCCCAATGGGAGCTGTCTTTTCTCTGCTTCCGATCCTGCCGTTCTTTACTCTGCACCGGAAACGCGAAAACTGCATCCGCGGCTGCAGCGCCTGCACGAGACAGTGCCCGTCAGCGGTGGAACTGCCATCCGATGGATCCGTGGAGATCTCCGGCGACTGCTTCCAGTGTCAGAAATGCATCGATACGTGCCCGAAAGGCAATATCCGCTGCGGGGTAAAGGAACTTCACGGAAATGAAATCCTCTTTACGCTGTTCCGTGCTGTATTTCTGCTGACACTGCTGTTATGGGCTGGCATCTGATTCAGAATAAGGAAAACTATATGAAGAAAAAAGATCTGATTCTGGCAGGCGCCGTTCTGCTCCTGGCTGGAATCCTTGCCCTGGCGCTTCGGCTGCCGAAAACGGAAAATGGAAATACCATGAAAGTCACGGTGGACGGCGAGGTCTACGGAACGTATTCACTCGCAGAAAATCAGACCGTGAAAATTCAGACGGGTCACGGAACGAATGTCCTGGTGATTGAAAACGGAAGTGCCCATATGGAAGAAGCTGACTGCCCGGACGGCTACTGCAAAAGACAGGGTACGATTTCCCGGGTAAATGAGACGATCGTGTGCCTGCCGCATAAGCTGGTTGCGGAGGTAGAAAGTGACGGATCCACAACGGACGACGCCGACGATGCGCCGGATGTGATTGTAAAATAATACCAGCTTAGAAGAAAGGAATTGGAATTTATGAGAGACAGCCGCACTGCAAGCAGAAAAATTGCCTTATGCGCCATGTTGATGGCACTTGCCATGATTTTCAGTTACGTGGAGGTACTGATCCCGATCAACCTCGGCGTTCCCGGCATCAAGCTTGGCATCGCCAATCTGGTTGTTGTTGTCGGTCTCTTTTTCCTTCCGGCAGGGGAAGTCCTGATGATTTCCGTTGCCCGCATTCTTCTGATGGGCTATCTGTTCGGAAATGGAATGTCCATTCTTTACAGTCTTGCCGGCGGACTCCTGAGTTTTCTTGTGATGTTCTTACTGAAACATATCAAAGGATTCAGTATCACCGGCGTAAGTATTGCAGGCGGCGTGACGCACAATGTCGCGCAGATCTGCGTGGCGGCTCTCGTTGTACAGAACCGCAAACTGTTCTATTATTTACCGGCACTTCTCGTAGCCGGTGTCATTACCGGAATGCTGATCGGAATCCTTTCTGACCGCATTCTTTCGGCAGTAAAACGCGAAGGACGGAAGAGTTCTTCGCGGTAGGTACTGCACATCTAGTACCATTTATCTGTGCGGAGACAAAAATCGGTCCGCAAATTTCAAAGAAACATACAAATTAATAATAAAAAATCTCAATAAACAGTATCTGTGCGCTTTCGAGAAAAAATACTCAGTTAAGAGTTAGACAAAGCAATCTAAAATTAGTAAAATGTTTTATAGTTAGTTAAAACGATTATTAATTAGTATAAGCTAATATAATAATAAATAACAGTTTTGCCCCTGTTTTTCCTGCAAAACTGTGGAAAAGGAAAAAGGAGGAAGTTATGATCAAAAGAAAAGAACTTCAGAAAAAATCATTAGCAGCCGTAATGGCAGCTTCCATGACCATGAGCCTGCTCCCGGGAACCGTACTGGCGGATTCCGCAAGCAGCGTGCTGGCAGATGGTACTTATGAGTCTACCGCTCATGTTACCAGAACAGCAGAAGACGATGAGGATGAGAATGCATGGGATGAATATGACGTTAATGTCAAAATCACAGTTGCAGACGGCAAATTTTCTGACATTGCAGTAACGCCTGGCTCTGGATACAATACAGAGAATGCCACATATTTCAAAAAAGCAGCTACAAACAGCAAAGGATTCAAAACGAAACTTCTTGGAAAAGATGCAACGATTGAAAACATTGAAGGATGGGATATTGTATCGGGTGCAACCAGAACTTCGAATGCAGTAAAAACCGCGGCTCTTGCAGCAACCCAAAAAGCAACCCCGACTCCAGAAGCAGTAGACACCACAGCACTTGAAAAAGCAATCGCAGATGCCGAAGCATTAAAGGAAGCTGACTACACCGCAGACTCCTGGAAAGCTGTCCAGACTGCTCTTACCGCAGCAAAATCTGCTCTTTCTGCAAAAGAATCCCAGAGCGCTGTTGATACCGCGAAAGATGCGCTGAATACTGCAGTAAAAGGCCTTGTTAAAGCACCGACTCCGACGGCGACCCCGACCGAGACTCCAACTGAGCAGGTGGCTTACGTTCTGATGAACATTCCGTATGATGAATTTTATGCTGCAGATGTAAACAACTCTGTTCCAGTGGATGTATTTTCTTCCGCAACGAAGAGCAAAACAAGAACAGCCACTCTTGCCGGTGGTTCTTATCATACCAATGCAGATGGAAGTGCAATCAATGGAATTACCTTCCCGGTTAAAGTAACAGGAGTGGATCTTTCCAAATTTAAGAAAGTAACAGATTCTGATTCTGTAAGTATTACAGTAACAAACCGTGGTCAGACATCTACACAGACATACACCGGAAAAGACGCCTTATTTGAAAACTCAGACTATGCATATTATGTATTAAGTGAAGCACCTTCTTACTACAAAGAAGCAACGGTAAATGCAGATGGCTCTCTTTCTTTTGGAAAAACAGTTGGAACTGCAATTGAACTGACCAATGTATCTCCGGAATTTATGACTGAATCAAAATATGGAGATTATCAGCTGGATCTCGACGGACTGGAGAACACGATTGATGTTGGAACCGATCAGATCTATGGTGTTATTGTCAGCACAAAAGAAGGCAATGACTATGGTATGCGTCATGTGGAAAATATCTGGCGTGGAACGGAACTGGCATGGTCAACTGGATTTACAACGCAGGTACATGGCTGCCCGACTTCTTCTGCACATTACAAGAGCATGATGGGACAGCATATCAATAAGGTTACGTATTATACCAGCAAAGGAATCTACACGATTCCGGTGAATGATATTTTTGTTCCAACAAAATTTGAGGCAAGTGTATCCGTAGAAGACGCTTCTCTTTCCGCTGGAAAGACAACGATGACCGTAACCGGACTTCCGGCTGATTATGATGCAGAATATTCCGTAGATGGTCTGGATGGATTTGCAGTAGACGGAAATACCATTTCTTATTCCGCAAATGCGAAAAAAGGAATGTATACTCTGACGATTCATGATAAAAAAGGTGTTTATGCAGATCTGACACAGAGCTTTACTCTGTATACAGATGCAATGCCGGCTGCTTACAACGAAAAAGGAAGTGCTCCGGCGCTTGTAAAAGCAGAGAATGCATCAGAAGATGACTTTGCTGATTATATCAAGAACATCACTTCGGTAAAAGTAAATGGAAAAGAATATGCAGCAACTGGAAAACGGAAAACAATTCTGATCAAAGAAGACGGTACGCTTGATCTGACAGCTGCCGCTTTTGCAGAAGGAAATAAATTTGAAATCGAAGTAACTGCAACAGGTTACAAGACGCTTTCCTTTACTTATGAGAAGAAAGAAACAACATATAAATATGTATATGCAGGTCTTACCTGGGCTGAGTATTGGGCAGCAGAAGGAGTTCAGGCGGCAGGAAGCGACGCTGGTTCGGATGAAACTGACAGTCGCGAAGAAAGTGATAAAGGCGCTTTTGATGTGGTAACCCGTGCGACCACAAACCATGGACTGCACAGAGGAAGCTTCCAGTGCGCAGCGACTATCTACATGAAAGATGGCACAACCTATGATGTGGCATATTATACCGCAGCAACCACGGCAGTTCTGACCAACGGCGAGACCGTAACTTACGATAAGAGCCAGATTGATCATTATGAAGTAAAAGGTCTGAAATATGTGCCTGTAAAAGTTTCGGAAGATGATTACGAAGATTTCTGCAAAAAGTATGTTGTGGTAGAAAACGGCGGAACACTTTCCGGTGGATTTTCTGAAAATAAACTGCAGAGCTATACAGGCCTGGTTGCAGATGTAACAGAAAACACAAACGGTCTGAAGATAGCAGTGAAAAATGCAGATGGAAGCTTCTCCTTCTCTGCAGGAACAACAGGAAGTGAATCCGGAATCAAAGATCAGGCGCTGAAGACAGCTCCGGATGCTGAGACCGTAGGACTGACCGTGAAAGAAGCCAATGGTTCTTATGGAGAATTCCTTCGCGTAGATTTAACGGGAGATTACGGCGATCTGGCTGCTAATCTGCAGACCGTAACCTGGACTTATTACGGTGATGATTCCACTTATACGAATGCAAAAGCAACGTATGGAACAAAATTCGCAGCAGATAACTGGATGCATAAAGTAATGGGAATCCAGCTTGGTCTTACCGATTCCCTGCGCTGCACTTTACCGGAGGGAACGGATGGAACCGGTTATTGGAAGATTACGATTCATGCACTTGGCTATGCAGATGCTTCCTACACTTTTGAAGCAACCAAAGCGAATATTGTAGGAGCTGATCCGGTAGAGAGCACAGCAGCACTGGAAGAGGCAATTGCAAAGGCAGATGCACTGAATAAAGATCTTTACACGGAAACTTCCTGGAATAATATGCAGACAGAACTGGCAGAAGCAAAAGAAGCATTGGAGAAAAAACAGAGCCAGGGAACCGTAGATGAAGCAACCGAGCATCTGAATGCAGCCATCGAAGCTCTGCAGTCCCAGTATGTATTAATGAATATTCCGTATGCAGCGTTCTATCAGGCAGAGGTTCATAATGATGTTCCGGTAGATGCGTTTACTTCCGCAACAAAGAATAAAACAAGAACCGCGTCTCTTTCCGGCGGATCTTATCATGTGAATGCAGACGGAAGCGATATCACAGGTATTACCTTCCCGGTAAAAGTAACAGAGGGTATGGATCTTAGCAAATACACGAAAGTGACAGATGAGGATTCTGTAGAAATCACCGTTACCAACCGTGGACAGACATCCACCACAACGTATACCGGAAAAGATGCACTGTATGAGAATGCAAGCTATGCATATTACACTTTACATGAGGTTCCGTCTTATTACAAAGAAGCATCTGTAGATGCAGACGGCGATGTAACCTTTGGTGCTGTTCAGGGAACCGAGGCAGCAAAGCTGGAAAATGTAACGGCAGAGCTCTCCACTAACAGCAAATACGGTGATTATCAGCTGGATCTGGATGGTCTTACTGATACCATCAAAGCAGGCGAAGATACCGTATATGGTGTTGTTGTCAGCACAAAAGAGGGCAACGATTACGGAATGCGTCATCTGGAGAATATCTGGAGAGTGTCTGAGCTGGCATGGAGCACTGGATTTACGACAAGCGTTCATAACTGCCCGACCTCCTCGGAACATTACAAGAGCATGATGGGACAGACCATCAACAAAATTACCTATTACACCATCAAGGGAATTTACGAAGTCGACGCAGATGTATATGTACCGGTTAAGTTTGCATATGAATTTTCTGTAGAGAATGCGTCTGTCACATCTGGAAATGCTTCTGTTAAACTGGAAGGCCTGCCGGATGATTACGATGCTGTCTATACAGTAGAAGGTCTGACGGGAACCGTGTCCGGTGATACTCTGTACTTCAAGAATGCAGAGAAAGGTTCTTATACATTGACTGTCAGCGATAAGAATGGTAAATATGCAGATCTTTCCGCAGACTTTATCCTTTACACGGAAGAGATGCCGGCAGCATTTAACGAAGATACGACAACACCGGGTCTGCTTAAGAACGGGGATGCAACAGATGAAGAGTTTGCAGATTATCTGAAGAACATTACCTCTGTTACTGTAAATGGAAAAGCATATGCAGCAAGCGGAAGAGGAGCTGTTGTACTGTTCAATGAGGATGGTTCCTTAAAGACAGATGCAGCACCGTTCGCAGAGGGCGATTCCTTTGAAATTACAGTTTCTTCACTGGGATATCAGGATCTTAGCTTCACCTGGAAGAAATCAGCAGAAGAGCCGACTCCTACTCCTACAGAGACCCCAACCGTAACCCCGACCGAGACTCCGACTGTTACCCCGACGGAAACCCCGACCGTAACCCCAACTGAGACTCCGACGGTTACACCTACAACAGCACCAACCACAACCCCGACGACTGCTCCTACCACAATACCTACGACGCAACCGACGAAGACCCCGACAAGCACCCCGAAAGCAACATCTACTCCGCTTGCAAGTAATAAAGTATCCAATACTTCTACTTCCAAGAAGAGCGATAATGCAAAGACCGGTGATGCTACCAACATCTGGGGATGGGTAAGCATGGCAGTTGCATCTCTTGGCGCTGGCGGACTTGGATTCAAACTCCGCGGCAGAAAGAAAAATCACAGAAACCTCTGTCCCAGCTTTTCTGGCGGAGGTTTCTGCCGTTTCGAGGAGTAAAAAAGTGATTCTTTTTTTGTAAAAAACAAAAAATTAAGTGTTCACACAACGCCCAATTCATGCGATAATAATACTGTATTTTTTGCACATGCAGCACAATGGAGGTGACTTAGAAAACATGACAGCAAAACTGTTGGAAAAACATATTACCGATACGATTCGGGAGTGGCAGGTGAAGATCGGCTATGAGGGCGGTACGATGAAGCTCTACTACCCGGCGGAGTCCCTGCGCCGTTCCCTCTCTTTAGACGAAACAGAAGACCTGGCTAAAGCGCTTGACGCGTTCTGTAAGAACGTACAGCCGCGCCTTGGAATGCTCGCTATTTCGGCAGTCAAAGACCGCTACTGTGTGGAAATCCCGGAGGAGGGATGCTCTTATATCGAGCGGGAAATCCCTGTTCCGGAGCTCCTGCAGAACCTTCTGCAGGTGATCACAACGCCTGGAAACACAATGGAACAGGTTCGGGACTGCTTTTCTTCCTATGCAGAGAAAATGCATACTACCGTGGAAGAAAACGCATCCGAGGAGCATGAGATGGGCCATGTATTTTCTTTTTCAGACCCGTCTGTAGATGAATACTGTTACTGTGTCGAAGAAAATGAATTCGGCCTGACGTATCACCGTTTTTCACGGGAAGATTACGAGGCTTTATAAATAAAAGGAGGATATACACCATGGAATTTACAAAACTGCTGGAAGAAAGAAGAAGCATCCGCGCGTTTGATCCAGAGAAACACGTAACCGCAGAGCAGATCCAGGAGATCGTACAGGCAGCGATTCAGGCACCATCCTGGAAAAACTCACAGACAACACGGTACTATGCCCTTGTAACACCGGAGAAAGTCGAAGAATTTTCCGCAAAATGCCTTCCAGAATTCAATCAGAAGAGTTCAAAGGGAGCCGCACTTGTCGTAACAGCATTCGTAAAAGACCGCTCCGGATTTACGCAGGACGGCACACCAGACAACGAAGTTGGAAACGGCTGGGGCTATTACGATCTTGGCCTGCATGACGAAAACCTGATCCTGCGCGCAAGAGAACTTGGCCTTGATACTCTAATTATGGGAATCCGTGATGAGAAAGCTATCCGTGAAGCCCTCTCCATTCCGGAGAATGAGCTCCTTGGTGCTGTCATTGCTGTCGGCTACCGTGCCATCAACCCGGACAAGCCGAAACGTAAAACTGTTCTAAATCCGGCGCATCCGTGTGAAGACGTGCGCGGTACTTTCCAGGCGGGAATCCAAAGAACCGGGAAAACTGCTTGCTGAACGCATAGACATCGCCATATCCGACAAGAACGGCAATTTCCTTCATCGGTACGCCGCCCTCGAGAAGAATACGGGCCTGCTCCATTTTCTTCCTGGTGCGGTACCGTGCAGGAGAGACGCCGGTCTGTTTTTTAAATACTTTTCGAAACGTCTCATAACCGATCTGGAGTGACCGGGCAAGCTCTTCGAGAGAAATTTCTTCATCAAGATTCTGCGAGAGCATATCGCAGGCGGCCTCGATCGGATCCCGCTGCAGATTCACCCGGTGCGCATGGTAGCCGTACATTCGCAGAATCTCTTTTTCCATCTCCGGAATCCGCAAAGGCAGCAGACTGTCCAGTGTGGCCTTTAACGACTGCAGAAGCTTCTGATACCGCTCGAGATCGCCGGGAAGCAGCTCTGCCTTTAACACCGGCTCCCGGTTCAGAACCGAAAGCGAGCAGAAAGAATCAAAAAACGGTTTCCCAATCGAGATAAAAAATTCCAGCCATTTCCCATCGGGGTCTACGCGTGTGGAATGCGGCACACCAGGCAGACGCTGGACCAGACTTCCCGCCTGCAGCGGATAGGAGGTGCCGTCCTCGGCAATATATTCCCCGCTCCCGCGCAGCAGCACGAAACAGCTGTAATACTCGTTCGAAAAATGATACTGCGAGCGGTCCGCCGTCTCTTTCCGCATAAAACCGCACGCCAGAATCCCGTTCTTCATTTCATTTCCAATACAGCGATAAATGACATCGCTCTTTTCTATTTTTGCAAGCAGATATTCCAGTATCATACGACTTCTCCTTTGCTTTCCCATTTTGGATAAAAGAAACACCAGATTAACTATTTCTCATCCACGTGCAGTGTTTTATACTGAATCATAAGATAACTACATGAATCTTCTGAAAATCCACAGATGTATTATATCACAGGAAAGCAAAAAAGGAACACCAATCTGGATAAAAAGAAGAGAGGCGGTCGGAAAATGCGAAAGCAAAGGCAAGGAGGATTTCAAGAACATGAGACAGACAAGAGACTGGGAAAATCAGTATATAACGCAGAAAAATCGTTATCCGATGCATACGCCGTACGGTGCATATGAGACGGTAGAGCAGGCGCTCGCCGGAAATCGGAACGCGTCACGCTTTGTAATGGATCTGAACGGAGACTGGAAATTCAAAATGTATCCGTCACCGGAAGCGGTGGAAGCATTTTATGAAGAGAATTTCGATCACGCAGCATGGGATACGATTCCGGTGCCGTCCAACTGGGAACTGCAGGGATATGGAAAGCCGGTTTACACCAATATGCTGTATCCGTTCAAACGGGAGGCAAACGGCGAAGCATTTGAGATCGAGATTACCGAAGGCACCTACGAGCTGAATGCGCCGTACGTACCGGAGAAAAATCTGACTGGCTGCTATTTCAGAACCTTTGAGGTTCCAACAGACTATATCGGCCGACAGCTTCTCATCGATTTCGGCGGTGTGGAGTCCTGCTTCTATCTCTGGGTCAACGGAAAACAGGTGGGGTATTCCCAGGACAGCAAAGTGAACGCGGAATTTGACATCACCGAATATGTGCAGGAGGGAACGAACACCCTCGCTGTACAGGTAATGCGCTACTGTGACGGTACTTACCTGGAAGATCAGGATTATTGGCATTTGTCCGGTATCTACCGCGATGTCCGCCTCGTATCGAAACCGGTGCAGCACATCCTGGACTACAAGGCAGAGACACTGTTCACACACCCGGATTACACGAAAGCTACCCTCTCTGTCACGATCTGGCCGGACAACTCCAAACCGCTGTACGGCGAGTATCATGCCAAAGTGACGCTGTATGACGCAGAACAGAACAAAGTAACCGAGATGGCTTCGAGAACGTTTGCTGAGTGCGGCTTCTATCTGATGCCGAAATTCATCGCAACCGTTACTGCTCCGGTAGAGAACCCGGCACTCTGGACTGCAGAGACCCCGACACTTTATACCCTTGTTGTCGAGCTGCAGAACAAAGAGAATGAGACGGTTGATATCGAGAGCTGCAAAATCGGCTTCCGTCAGGTGGAAATCAACAGCCGCGGTGTTCTGACCCTGAATGGCAAACGCCTTGTGATCCGAGGTGTTGACCGCCACGATTTTTGCGCCGAGACGGGACGTACCGTTTCTGAGGAGCAGATGCGAAAAGAAATTGCTGTGATGAAACGCCTGAATTTCAACGCTGTTCGTACCAGCCATTATCCGAATTCCGTGAAATGGTATGATCTGTGTGACGAGCTCGGCATTTACCTTGTCGACGAGGCAAATCTTGAGACGCACGGTTACGGCGGACAGCTCAGTGCATCCGCTGAGTGGACAGCCGCTTATCTGGAGCGTGCAACCCGTATGGTACTGCGTGATAAAAACCATCCTTCCATCGTCTTGTGGTCCCTTGGAAATGAATCCGGTGCCGGGGCGAATCATGCCGCGATGCACGGCTGGATCCGCGAATACGACAAAACAAGATACGTTCAGTATGAGTCCGGCAACCCAAAGAGTAATATTTCCGACGTCATCTGCCCGATGTATCCAACGATGAGCTGGCTTGAGGATGTGATGGCAGACGATTCCGATCTCCGCCCGTTCATCATGTGCGAATATGCGTATGCAAAGAGCAACAGCAACGGAAACTTCAAGGAGTTCTGGGACTATGTCAATAAATACCCGCGTTTCCAGGGAGGCTTTATCTGGGATTTCGCGGACAAGGCGATTGCGATCCACGAGGAGGACGGAAATATCAAATACGGCTACGGCGGAGCGTTCGGTGAGGACGTGACCGATCCGGTTCCGGATATGTGTCTGAATGGTGTTGTCTTTGCCGATCTTTCTTATAAACCGGGCGCCTATGAGGTGAGAAACGGCCAGTCCCCGGTTACGATTGAGCAGGTGAAAAATCCATATACCGGCGAAACTATATGGGTGCTGGCAAACCGCTACCATACCCTCGATCTTTCTCATCTGCAGGTGCGTTATGAAATTGTGCAGAACGGCGAAACGCTTGCCAAAGGCAGCTATCCGGCATTTTACACGGCAGCCGGAACAACAGAGACGCTTCCGCTTCCGGAGCTTCCGGCGAAACTGCATGGCGAGGCGTATGTAAATTATTACGTTGAGCTTGCCCAAGATACCTTCTATGCACCGGCGGGAACAGAACTATACCGCCGTCAGATTCCGGTTACTTCAGGTGTTTATCTGGCAGATGAGAAAACGATTGTCGGGAAATCACTGACCGTATCGGAGGATGAAAATCAGGTTCGCATCACCGGCGAAGAGACCGAAATTATCTTTGATAAAAAGACAGGAGAATTTACCAGATATCAGGCAAAGAGCGTTTCTTTTATGACCGGCGGAAAAGATGAATTTTACCGTGCCCCAACCGGTATTGATGAGGGAACCCACGAGAGTGATTACGATGATATCTGGCGCGCGGAAGGTCTGGATCGCCTGAAAAGGGAAGTACAGTCAGTATCGGCTGTCAGTGCCGGAAATCAGGTGCTTCTTGAAGTGCAGGCTTCCTATACCGCGGAGCCGGACAACGCAGTACTCTTTACCGCTCATACTCTGTATCGCATCGGCAGTGAGGGAATGGAGCTGAAAAACGAAGTAACAAACAACAGCGGCCTTGAGACCATCGCAAGAGTCGGACAGTCGTTCCGCCTCCCTGCAGAGTTTGATACGCTCACCTGGTATGGAAAAGGTCCCTGGGAGACGTATGCAGACCGAAAAGGCGCAGCACTGATTGGACTTTATACATCTTCTGTAGCAGAACAGCACGTTCCGTTTGTAGTACCTTGCGAATGCGGTGGCCATGAGGATACGCGGTTTGCCGTTCTTTCGGATGGAACACATACCGTTCAGATTGTGGGCG
>OBAE01001346.1_pt1 | contig 13063 bp, 12 predicted proteins | sample 1517641 | NCBI WGS metagenome assembly OBAE01 (sample SAMN04571701, study PRJEB22368) | human gut metagenome | biome: human gut; material: stool | host: Homo sapiens | place: Luxembourg | collected 2012-08-30 | reverse complement strand
GGGGCTTTCGATGCACAGCGGAACGCTCGAGCATATCTGCATCGACCCGGAAGGGCCGGAGTGCTACTGCGGACAGAAAGGGTGCCTTGAGACGTATTGTTCCGCGAATGCGCTGGAAGCGGCGGCACAGATGCCGGTCAAAGAGTTTTTCCCGGCGCTGCGGGCAGGAAACGATGCGCGTCTTACGGAAATCTGGGATGCGTACCTGTCCCACCTTGCCTATGCAATGAAGACAGCAAATCTGCTGCTCGACGGAGCGGTGATTGTGAGCGGTTACCTTGCGCCGTATTTCAAAGAAGAAGACTGCCGGACACTGCTTGAAAAAGTCAATGCAGCCAGCCCGTTTCCGCTTGTGCGGGAGCAGCTTCTGGTCGGCACACACGGCCAGTACACGCCGGCGATCGGCGCTGCGCTTCTTTTTATTGAAGAGTTTCTGCAGTCGGAATTTTAATTTTTAGTTATAGAATTTCAGGGATAGAAAATCCGGGAACGGAAAGTTTTACATTGCTTTCCATTCCCGGATTTTTTCTGCTTTTTATCAGTGTTCGTTTTTAGATAAACATCGCATAAATCGACGCTCCGACCACAGTCAGAATACCTGCAACTGCAATCGAAAGGCTGCTCATCGCGCCCTCGACATCGCCCATCTCCATGGCCTTCGCCGTACCGATCGCATGGGAGGCCGATCCGATACTGATGCCCTTTGCAATCGGCTCCTCAATGTGAAACAGCTTGCAGAGCGTCTCCGCCAGCATATTTCCCAGCACACCCGTGATGATGATAACGGCAACCGTGATCGTCACCGCACCGCCGAGCTCTTCCGAAACACCCATGCCGATGGCCGTTGTGATGGATTTCGGCAGCAGTGTTACATACATTTTATGATTCAGATTGAAGATCAGCGCCAGCGCGAGAACCACGGTAAGGCTCGTCAGCACGCCGGAGAGAATACCGGCGAGGATGGCTTTGATATTCTTTTTCAATGCCTCCATCTGCTCATACAGCGGAATCGCAAGGCAGACCGTTGCAGGAGTCAGCAGATAGCTCAAGTATTTTGCACCGTCATTATAATTCTGATAATCGATATCGAAAACAGCAAGGAATACAATGACGACTGCAATGGAAATCAGCAGCGGATTGAAAATCGGAAACCCAAATTTTTTCTTTAACAGCATGCCGAGCTCATACGCCAGAAGGCTGATGACAACGCCGAAAAATGCAGATTCACAGAGCATATTTGTCATTTTGCGTCCCCTCCTTTGTGTTTCTTTTCCAGCCGGATGACCGCCTGTGTCACGCGTCCGGACACAACCATAACGACGATGGTGCTGACGAGCGTAATCACGAGAACCGGAACGAGAACGGCTTTTAATTCACCCCAGGATTCCATCAGGCCGACGCCCGCCGGAATGAACATGACCGGCATGATCTCAATCATAAACTTGCCTGCGTCCTCGACGGCATCAAGTTTTAATGCCCCCGTCATCAGAAGCGCCAGCATCAGCACAAGGCCGTAGATACTTGCCGGAATCGGAAGCGGCAGCACGGCGTGCAGGATTTCTCCGATGAACGAAACCGCCATAATTACAAGGAACTGTCTTAATAATTTCACTTTTTCTGTTGTCCTTTCTCCCCATAACCCACATAACATCACTCCTTCTCAATGTCACGACCCCGATTATACTACCCGCATAAAAGAATTTCAACCGTAAATGTTACTGCAATTTTGGCGATTTTTGCCAAAAAAAGCAAAAAAATGCCCGCCAATCAAACGAAAAAGTGAAATCGGTGGGCATTTTAACATGATTTTTTGAGTTGATCCGATACGGAACTTTTTAAGCATTGCTTTCGGCATTTTTCCGATCCGGCAGAACGAAGATAAAGATCAGCGAACTGACAAGCAGCATGCCCGGATAGAAGAGGTTTGCCATGATTTCAAAGGCGGAGAGCTCATATCCCAGTTCATGCACCGCGGAAATCGCCACGAGCATCTGCGCGCCGTACGGCAGGATGCCCTGTGAGATGCAGGAGAAGGTATCGAGGAGCGATGCCGTTTTCCGTGGGGTGATGCCGTAGTCCTCGGACATCTGCTTTGCGATCGGGTTTGCCATGACGATCGCGACGGTGTTGTTTGCGGTCGCAATGTCGAGCAGCGCGACGAGAATGCCGACACCGAGCTGGCCGCCCTTTTTTCCGCGGAAGATTTTGTGAATGGCACGAAGCAGGACAGTAAAGCCGCCGTTTTCCCGAATCAGCGCGCACATCGCAGCGACAAGAATCGCAACCATACATGTCTCAAACATACCCGAAGTGCCGCTTCCCATGCTGGAGAGCATATCCCAGAGCGTCGTCTGTCCCGTACCGAGCATGATAACGGCACCGGAAGCAATACCGATAAGGAGTACGACAAACACCTGAATGCCCGCGATGCCGCCGATCAGCACGAGCAGGTACGGAACCGTCTGCAGCAGATGGTATTCGTGGACGATCGGTGTGCCCGGCGCCTGTCGGAAGGAGATTACAAGGATCAGCGCCAGCGCGGCAAGAGCAGCCGGGAGAGCGATCCAGAAGTTTTCACGGAACTTGTCTTTCATCTCGCAGCCCTGTCCGTTGCAGGCGGCGATTGTAGTGTCGGAGATGAAGGAGAGGTTGTCGCCGAACATGGATCCGCCCATGACGGAGGCGACGCAGAGCGCCAGCGAAAAGCCGGAGGTCTCGGCAACAGCAGCGGCGATCGGCACGAGAAGCGTGATCGTTCCGACGGAGGTTCCCATGGCCGTAGAGACGAAGCAGGCAACGACAAAGAGCACAGCGACGGCATACTTTGCCGGAATCCAGGAGAGCATGAAATAGGCAACGCTCTCTGCACTGCTCCTTCCGACAACGCCGACAAACGTGCCTGCGGCGAGGAAGATCAGCAGCATTGTGATGATGTTTTTGTCCCCGATGCCCTGTCCCATGAGGGCGAGCTTTTCTTCAAACGGGACACTGCGGTTCTGCAGACAGGCGACGAGGATCGCTGCCAGAAACGCGACGACGATGGGGATGTTGTAGAAGCCCATCGGAATTTTTAAAAGATACTCGGAATAAATGCCGAGCCCCAGATAAAACACCAGAAAAACGGCGATCGGGAGCAGGGCGGATGGCTTTCCTTTTTTCATAGAAATAAATACCAGACCTTTCGTGTGATTTTCCTTATTTTTCAATAGGGCGAATAGAATTATTCTACCATCTGGATCAGAAATCGTAAAGTAAAAAAGCAGGAAAAAACACGCCGGACATCTGGTAAATTCCAGAAATCCGGCGTGTTTTATAAGAGGTGCGTTTTGCTGTGCCTGTGCTTTATCATTTTGCAAGGAGCATCATAATCTGATTGCTTCTGCTTACGAATTTTGTCATCTCGTCCGGAGAGAGCGGTTTGTGGCTGATCATTGCCAGATCATACAGCTGCTCGCAGAACAGGGATGTGTTGTCGTTCTCGCCATTCTTCAGAATGTACTGAACGAGCGGATGTTTTGCATTCAGGATCAGGGTTTCCTGTCCGCCGAACATGGACGGATCCATGCCGGTCATGCCATACATCTTCATCATATCCTGCATCCGGCGGCTCTCCTCGGAAAGCGTTACCATGGAGGATACATTTTCGTCTTTCAGGTTCTCAACTTTGACGGTCAGGTCTTTCTTGTCGAGGACTTTGCGGAAGAGATCGGTCAGGGCATTTGTAGCGTCGGTCAGATCCTCACCGGACTCGTCTTTCATATCGTTGGTCAGATCTGCATCGATGCGCTGGAAGGTTACATGCTCGTTGTAACGCTCTGCATGGGTGATGAAAGCGGAGTCGATGTTGTGTTTCAGGATGACAGCATCCATGCCCTGGCTGCGGAACATGTTGATGTACTGGCTCTGCTGAATTTCGTCGGTGACGTAATAAACAGTCGTTTTTTCCGGCTCTTTCTTCTCGTCAGCGTTTTCCGTATTTTCGGTATTCTCCGTAGTTTCAGCCTTCTCCTCGGTGTTCTCTGCAGGAGCTTCTTCTTTCTTATTCTCGTTGATGCAGTCCTCAAGAGTCAGATATTTTCCGTCGATGTTCTTGAACAGAATATAGTCCATCATCTTCTTGGAGAATTTCTCGTCCTTGATGCATCCGTATTTGATGAATGGGTTGATATCATCCCAGTATTTCTCGTAATTCTCACGGTCGGTTTTGCACATGCCGGAGAGCTTGTCAGCGAATTTCTTGGAGATGTACTCGGAGATCTTCTTGACAAATCCGTCGTTCTGCAGTGCGCTTCGGGATACGTTCAGCGGCAGATCCGGGCAGTCGATGACGCCTTTTAAGAGCATCAGGTATTCCGGAATGACTTCTTTGATGTTGTCGGCAATAAATACCTGGTTGTTGTACAGCTTGATGGTTCCCTCGATGGAATCGTACTCGGTGTTGATACGCGGGAAGTAGAGGATACCTTTGAGGTTGAACGGATAGTCCATGTTCAGGTGGATCCAGAACAGCGGCTCGCGGTAGTCGTTGAAGACTTTGCGGTAGAATTCTTTATAATCCTCATCGCTGCACTCGTTTGGATGTTTGGTCCACAGCGGGTGGATATCGCTGATGGAAACCGGGCGTTTGTTGATTTTTACTTTCTCTTTGGCCGGGGAAACTTCAACCTGCTCTTTCGTTCCGTCTTCTTTTTCTTTCTCTTCGTATTTTGCGTCCTCGTGGATGTGCTCTACGACAACGTCGTCGTCTTTTAATTCGCTTTCATCGATGGTCTCGTATTCCTGCGGCGCATTTGCTTTGGACAGGAAAATTTCAACCGGCATGAAGGAGCAGTATTTTTCCAGAACTTCGCGGACACGGTATTCGTTTGCGAATTCCAGGCAGTCCTCGTTCAGGAACAGAGTGATTTCGGTACCAACAGTTGTCTTGCTGCCCTCGGACATATCGTACTCGGTGCTTCCGTCACAGGTCCAGTGTACCGGGGTGGATCCTTCTTTATAGGAAAGAGAATCGATGTGAACTTCATCTGCTACCATGAAAGCAGAGTAGAAACCAAGACCGAAGTGGCCGATCATCTGATCTGAATTCGTTTTGTCTTTGTATTTCTCCAGGAATTCGGTAGCGCCGGAGAAGGCGATCTGGGTAATATATTCTTCGACTTCGTCTGCGGTCATACCGATACCGTTATCGATGAATTTTAAGGTTTTCTCATCCGGGTTTACAATCACCTGAATGGCTGCTTTGTAGTCATCCGGCAGAGTATATTCGCCCATGCCGTCGAGTTTTTTCAGTTTGGTGATGGCATCGCAGCCGTTGGAAACGAGCTCACGGACAAAGATATCGTGGTCGGAATACATCCATTTTTTGATAATCGGGAAAATATTGTCGCTGTTGATTGAAAGATTTCCATGTTTCGCACTCATGAGAAACACACTCCTTTTCTTATAAAAATATTTTGATCCAGCAAAGCGGGAATATCATGCTTTTTTAGATGTCTGCAGCTTTTTTTACTGCTCTGATAGTTATAGTAATACTGGCACAGGGAAAAGTCAAGGGGAAATTAGCACTCGAGGAAAAAGAGTGCTAACAGAACGACGGAAAGTATTGAATTTACTGGTATTACGGTACTTTCTAAACTTTTTGTAAAGTCTGATCAGAAGGGCTGCGCAGTTGTTTCTGGAGAATGGATATGCTACAATGAAAAAGCATAGAAGCGTTTCGAACAGAAAGATTCCGAGGGTACATAAAAGAAAAATGGAGGAAATACATGACAAATGCGACAAAGGCGGCGCTGGAAGCGTCATTAAAAAAGCTGCTTTTGAAAAAGCCGCTGGACAAAATTACGATCAACGATCTGACGACAGACTGCGGCATCAGCCGGATGGCGTTTTATTATCATTTTAAGGATATCTACGATCTTGTCGAATGGTCGTGCCTGGAGGATGCGACGCAGGCGCTGCAGGGGAAGAAAACGTATGAGACATGGCAGGAAGGCCTGCAGCAGATTTTTGAGGCAGTGCTCGAGAATAAACCATTTATTATGAATGTCTATCACTCTGTAAGCCGGGAGCAGATCGAAACATATCTCTTTCATCTGACGCACGATCTGCTGTACGGTGTCGTACAGGAAAAAGCAAAGGGAACCGGCATCTCCGAGGCGGATCAGAGTTTTATCGCAGATTTCTATAAGTATAGCTTTACCGGTGTCATGCTCGACTGGATCAAAGACGGAATGAAAGGGGATTACCATATGATTGCGGAAAAAATGCACCGCACGATGGAAGGAAATGTCGTCAATTCCATCCGAAATTTTGAAAAAAGAAATAAAATATAGTTACACTTTACAAAACAGGGCGAATGATAAAAATTTAATCATCCGCCCTGTTTTGTAAATGGAAAAGCGGGGAAAAATGAAGTAAGATTCAAATTGTCAACAGACAATGGCAACACAAATAGAAACTTGTAAAACAAAGAAAGCAGCATAACCTATACGAACCGGAAATTCGAAAAAACATTCCGGCAGTCGTATTTAGAAAAGAAAGGATGAACGTCTATGTCAAAAAAAGGATTAAAATTCGGAATCGCATCAGCAGCAGTCATCGGAGCTGGAGCAGCAGTGCTGCAGGCAAAAAACAAGAGTGAAGCAAAAAAAGCAGCGGAGACAACCACTGTAACATCAGAACCAAAGAATGATTACCGCAACACCGAGCGCGGAAAAGATAAGAAAAACAGCAAAGGCATTTATTACACCAACGGAAACTACGAAGCCTTCGCAAGACCGGAAAAACCGGAAGGCGTCGATGAGAAGAGCGCATACCTCGTAGGAAGCGGCCTCGCAGCCCTCGCAGCAGCGTGCTTCCTCGTAAGAGATGGCCAGATGAAAGGCGATCACATCCACATTCTGGAAGCCATGGACATCGCCGGCGGTGCCTGCGACGGTATCTACGATCCGACCCGCGGCTACATCATGAGAGGCGGCCGTGAGATGGAAAACCACTTCGAGTGCCTGTGGGATCTGTTCCACAGCATCCCGTCGATTGAGACACCTGGCGTATCCGTTCTCGACGAGTATTACTGGCTGAACAAAAAAGACCCGAACTACTCTCTGTGCCGTGCAACGAAGAACCGCGGCGAGGATGCCCATACCGACGGCAAGTTCAACCTGAGCCAGAAAGGCTGCATGGAGATCATGAAACTCTTCATGACAAGAGACGAGGATCTGTACGACAAGACGATCGAGGATGTTTTCGATGATGAAGTCTTCAATTCCACCTTCTGGCTGTACTGGAGAACGATGTTCGCATTCGAAAACTGGCACAGTGCACTGGAGATGAAGCTGTACTTCCAGAGGTTTATTCACCACATCGGCGGACTGCCGGACTTCTCCGCACTGAAATTCACGAAGTACAACCAGTATGAATCCCTGATTCTTCCGATGAAGAAATACCTCGAGGATGCCGGTGTAGACTTCCAGTTCAATACCGAAGTAACCAACGTTATCTTTGAAATCAACGATGGAAAGAAAGTAGCAAAAGCCATCGAGTGCAAAGTAAACGGCGTCGAGAAAGGCATTGTTCTCACCGAGAATGACCTCGTCTTCGTTACCAACGGAAGCTGCACCGAAGGCACGATCTACGGCGATCAGAACCATGCACCGAACGGTGATGCAGAGGTCCGCACGAGCGGCTGCTGGAGCCTGTGGAAAAACATTGCAAAACAGGATCCGTCCTTTGGACATCCGGAGAAATTCTGCTCCGATATTGCAAAGACAAACTGGGAATCCGCAACAATTACCACTCTCGACAATAAGATCATTCCGTATATCACCAATATCTGCAAACGTGATCCGAGAACCGGAAAGGTTGTTACCGGCGGTATCGTAAGCTGCCAGGATTCCAAGTGGCTTTTAAGCTGGACCATCAACCGTCAGGGACAGTTCAAAGAGCAGGATAAAGATAAGGTATGCGTATGGGTTTACAGCCTGTTCACCGACGTACCTGGCGACTATGTGAAGAAACCGATGAAAGAGTGCACTGGTAAAGAGATCACCGAAGAGTGGCTGTACCACCTCGGTGTGCCGGTTGACCAGATTCCGGAGCTGGCAGAGAACAGCGCTGTCTGCGTACCGACCATGATGCCGTACATCACCGCATTCTTTATGCCAAGAAGAAAGGGCGACCGCCCGGATGTCATCCCGGATGGCTGCGTCAACTTCGCATTCCTCGGACAGTTCGCTGAGACACCAAGAGATACCATCTTCACGACAGAGTATTCCGTTCGTACCGCAATGGAAGCTGTTTACGGACTCCTCGGCGTAGACCGCGGCGTGCCGGAAGTATGGGGCAGCGTTTACGATATCCGCGACCTGCTGGACAGCTCCGTGAAACTGATGGATGGAAAATCCCCGCTGGAAATCGAGCTTCCTGGACCGCTCAACCTGCTGAAAAAACCTCTGCTGAAACTGGTAGATGGAAATGTAGTTGGAGATCTCTTAAAAGAGCATGGAATTATCAAAGAGGATATGGTGAAATAAGAAATAGAAAATAAGTAAGAAATTCAATAAGACCTGCGCTTTCAAACGGCGCAGGTCTTATTGCGTTGCTATGTATGGTCTCAAACAATTATAGCAATTCCAGAAAATAATGCAAAAAATCCAGCACTGCAGAACGTGAATTACTGCGTCACGGATTTTCGTCGTACCCCGGTACGCCTTCAAATCCGTTCCTTGTAATTCGCGCCCTGCAGCACTGCCTTTTTTGCGTTATTTTCTGGTCTTGCTATAAGCAGATTTCTTCGTGAAAAACAGTGCGGCACAGACGGCGGCGATGCCTCCGGCGAGCTTTGCAACGAGAAGCGGCACGACAAAATCAGGATCGGTGCCGAACGTAAATCCCATATGTGCGGCGATGGTCGATGCGGCGGAGACGAGGAAAGCTGTGTTTACAATCTTTCCGCGCTCGTCCATTTTTTCCATCATTGTAATCGCCGGAACAGGGCTGACAATGCCCATCAGAAGGCCGGCGGCACTGCTGTCGTTCATGCCGGTTTTTCTTCCAATAAAAGAGAGCGGCTTTTTGAGCACCCGCTGTAAAAGCTCCGCCGTCGGAAGGCTGCCGAGCAGTACAATGCCGATAGACGAGACAACCGCCATCGCGTCCTCCAGCGGCGCAAGGTCCGGGAGCAGCGAAAAGCCGGTCATATAGCAGAACGCGCCCGCGATGAGGCCGATCGTCGTCAGAAGCCGGATCACATCTGCAAATACCGTGAACGCGCGCACGGTCTGCTCCGGAAAACGCCAGATGCCGAACATCAGCAGAAAGCAGAAGAGGAGCACCGGGAGCGACTGAAGTACGATCTGCAGAAAAGAGAGCCCTGAGAGCAGTCCGCCGACGATCATCGTGACGGGAAGCGTGCCCGTGCCGATCAGCATGCCGCGGGAGAAAAAGAGGCGGTCGCCGCTTTTCAGCATTCCCATGCCGACCGGAATCGTAAAGGTGATGGTACAGCCAAGCGTCGCCGCAATCACAAGTCCTGCGTAGCGCACCATCTCCTGCGATGCCGAAAGCTCCCCGGCGAGCTGGTAGCCGCCCATGTCAATGGCGAGAATGCCGGCGAGAAGTCCCGCATCCAGCCCTGCCGGCGAGAAGTCCCGCATCCAGCCCAAAAAAGTTCCAGATGGGAACGAGGGCGAAACGGAGAAAGCGGGAGAGCAGCGGGGTGAGGCAGATGATGCCCGACATGGAAAGTGCCGTCGGTCCAAGCAGCGTAAAGCCCTCCTCAAACCGTTTTCCAAGTCCGAAGCGATTGCCAGCGATCCGGTCGACACCGCCGAGTACCGCGCCGACTGCCATGATCCACATAATAATCTGATTCATAAAAAGAGAACCTTTCTAAATAAGTATTTTGTCTTTATATCTGCTCTTCAAATGCAATTTCATTTTTCAGCAGAAACTGGCGGACTTCCTCATCGAAGACGCGGTCGAGCGACTTGTCCATCGTAAAGATTTTGAGGGAAGTTCCGGTGGTAAGTAAGAGTTTTCCGTCCTTATACTGAAAATTCAGAAAGCATCCAAACACGTTCTCTATTTCCAGCGGCAGCGCATGGTCCGCGATCATTTTTTCGCACGCCGCCTGCGGAAGCTGAAACACAAATTTGAACTGCAGGGGTGTCCGTTTTCCTTTGATGACGGAATAGCAGAACGATTTCACATCTTTCCAGAGAAGCCGCGTCCGCCCTTTTTCTTTTAAGAGCTGCGCGTCATCGGGATCGAAAAAGTCCGTGTGAAGACTGCCGTCGATGGAGAACGTCGTAAACGTTGTGATCGACGCCTCGGAGACTGGAAAGCGGTCAAATGTCTCGAGACGGAGCAGGGTGTTCATAAAATTCTTTAACTGTGTAATCTGCAGGATAATCATCCGTAGTTAAAACCAGCCTTTCTTTTTAAAATACCAAATTTCAACAGCAACAATGAGAATACAGACGCCGATCAGGATGAAGTACGCATACGGGGCAGAAAGCTCAGGCATATGCGTAAAATTCATGCCGTACCAGCCGGCGATCAGGGAAAGCGGGAAAAAGATCGTCGAGACGACCGTCAGAATCCGCATCGTATCGTTCTGACGCAGGTCGATCTGCGCCTGCTGCATCTCGCGGATCTGCAGGGCGTACTCCCGCAGCATCTGGGTGTGGTCGTACAAACGGTCCACGCGGTTTCCAAGGCGCGAAAACTGACGGGCGCATTCCGGGGGAAGAAAGTGATTTTCGTCCTCGGAGAGTATTTCGCACATGTCGAGAAGCTGCTGGTAATAGGCATGGAACACGAGCAGCTCCCGACGGATCGTGATCAGGGTCCGCTGCAGCTCTTTTGGCAGAGTGTCGAGAAGAGACTCTTCGATTGTCGCGAGGCGCTTCTCAAAATTCTGCAGATAGAGCATATCCTCCTGGATCAGCGATTCCAGAAACGAGAAAAACAGGTGGAAGACATCGGAAGTATCGAGCGGTTCTTCCGGGAAGAGGAGGCTCTGCAAAGCCGGAAGTGTCTGTTCGTCGGCTGCCAGAATAAGCTGCCCCCGGTCGAGATAAAACGCAAGCGAGAATGCAAGGTGAAGCGGATGCGTCTTGTCCGGGACGGCAAGCGATCCGACCAGGCAGTCAGGCAGCAGCTCTGCGCGGCAGTATTCGATGCGCTCCGGCTGCAGACTGCGCCGGAAAAGAGAAAATCCGGGCAGCGCCGCGCAGGCTTTGGAAGCTTCCGAAAACGAAAGCAGGGAAAGCCGGACCGAATCCGAAAAAGTCCATTCCATACGTACCACCTCCTGAAAATAAGCAATGGAAAAATATCCATAAACAAAAAAGCCGTATGACCGTAGTATACCGCAAAAAGGGGAGTGCGACAAGAAAAGGAAAAAACTTTTAACGGAAAAACTTTTATTGGGAAAAAACTTTTTGCAATGGAGCACTAAGTATGTTATGATAAAATGTAGTTATCAAAACTACATGACAAAATATCAAAAAATTCACTGTGTCGAATTCGTCCCTAGTTCAGGAAGGTTTGAAAAAGAGCGGTGATTGGAAATACGAAACGTCCGCAGTGAGAAAAAGCGGAATCAAGTTTGGAGGGACAAAATATATGAGTTTTCACATTGTTGCAGACAGCTGCTGTGAACTGACAGCAGATATGAAAAAAAGAGGAAATATTGAAATTGCACCGCTGACCCTGGAAGTCGGCGGCGAATCCATTCTGGATGACGAAACATTTGATCAGAAGTCATTCCTAAGAAAAGTGGCGGAGTGCCCGGAATGCCCAAAATCCGCATGCCCGTCTCCGGAGTATTTCCGCACGGCATTTCTGAACGGGGCAAAGCACTGCTATGCGGTAACGCTTTCCGCACAGCTCAGCGGATCCTATAACAGTGCAGTGCTTGGAGCCAACCTGGCACAGGAAGAAGATGAGGACCTGAAAATTCATGTGTTTAATTCCAGAAGTGCATCCATCGGTGAGACACTGATTGTGAAAAAAATCGTGGAGTGTGAAGAAGCCGGTATGAGCTTTGAACGTGTAGTTGAGACAGTAGAACTCTACATCAGCACACAGCATACCTATTTTACAAAAGCACTTGTTGCATCCGCGCTTAAGATCAAACCGGTTATGGGAGCCACACCGGAGGGCGATATCGTTCAGCTCGACCAGGCGCGCGGCATCAACAAAGCGCTGATGAAGATGGTTGATGCCGTTGTGAATGACGCACAGCATGTAGAGACAAAGACCCTCGCCGTTTCCCACTGCAACTGCCCGGAGCGCGCCGAGATGGTAAAAGAAGCCCTTCTGGAGCGCCTTGCGGTACAGGATGTCTTCGTACTCGATACCCAGGGCGTCAGCAGTATGTATGCAAATGACGGCGGAATTATCATTGCATTATAACTTTTCTCTTCCCTTTTTGTTGAAAATGTAGTATAATTTTTAACATGTTTGAAAGTGCCGCCGAGCACTTTTTAGAAATCAAAGGAGAAGTAGAACCATGAGTCAGGAAAAAGTTGACCGCTATAAAAAGGAAAAAGCGAACCGTGAGAAAATCATGAGACGTGAAAGATGGATCACGAGACTGGAAGTTACCGCTTTCGTCGTTGTTCTGGCTACCCTGATCGGCTGGTTCTCCGTTGCTGTTTACCAGAACTCGGTAGCAGAGAAAAAGGCGAACCGCACGACAGAAACCACAACGATGAACGTGACGGATATTCAGAATTATTTGAGCGAGACCAACACATCCAGCGACAGCTCTGATGCTTCCGATACATCTTCGGACAGCACAGCAGATACGGCAAGTGACAGCACAGCAGATTCCATCAGCGAAAGTACAGCGGAATAAGCAGAATTGTTAAAGAAAGTAAAAGCGCTTACCACAGACGGGAAAATCCCGGAGTGATAAGCGCTTTTGTTATAGAGATTTATAGCAATCCCCGAAAATAATGCAAAAAATTCAGCACCGCAGAGCGTGAATTACTGCGTCACAGATTTTCGTCGTACCCCGGTACGCCTTCAAATCTGTTCCTTGCAATTCGCGCTC
>OBAE01001333.1_pt1 | contig 13148 bp, 9 predicted proteins | sample 1517641 | NCBI WGS metagenome assembly OBAE01 (sample SAMN04571701, study PRJEB22368) | human gut metagenome | biome: human gut; material: stool | host: Homo sapiens | place: Luxembourg | collected 2012-08-30 | reverse complement strand
CAGAACGGCGAAAGCACCTGGTCAAATTCACCCGCCAGTTCTGTGACGCCTACCGAGTGGCAGAAGCCCTCCTTAAAGCGGTATAGGCCGTTTTCCTTGCTGAGGGAGTACACCCCGCCGAAATCGTAGAAATCCACGCCCAGGGAGCACGCCCAGCGGATCATTTCCGCCTGCATGGCATAGGCGGGCATCAGGTTGCGCTTCTCATTGCTGCTGGCCCCGTAAATGTAGAATACTTTACGGCCATAGTGCAGCGCGATGGCTGCGGCAAGCGGTTCGCCCTCGTATTCAGCCAGGCAGACGCGGCAGCGCTCCGGGCCGTAGGCCTCCAGCATGCGCTGGAAATAATCCAGCGGGCGGTGGCCGATGCCATCCCGCTCGCAGGTCTCCAGGTAGATGCGGAAGAAGGTTTCCAGCTCTTCGGCGCCGGCCCAGCGGGTGGTCACTCCCTTGCGGGCGGAAAGCCGGATATTATACCGGGTCTTTTCGCCAAAGGTGGGCATCAGCTCCTCCAGTGTTTTGCCCTCCAACGGCAGGAACATATTGAAGCGGGGCTGGATCTGATCGTGCAGGCCGCAGTTGCGGGCGCGGCAGCGCAGGCCCAGCTTTTCATATTTGGCAATGAGCTCATCGGTGTAGGGCGTTTCGGGGTCAAAGCGCAGCAGGAAGGCCCGGTGCTTTTTCAGTACCGGCTCCGCCTCCCGCATCAGCGCGGCAATGGTCTCGGTATCATACGGGTCGCAAACCGGCCCGCGGGGGGCATAGGCAAGGGTGCGCCCCGCCACCGCCGGCGCAAAAATGATGCTCATGGCGGCGGTGATCTCTCCATTCTGCTCCAGATAGACCTGCTCGCCGACCCAACCCTTTTTAACATGGGCCCAGCCGCGGTCCTGCATCAGGTTGCCCCAGGGGCTGCGGGTCACAAATTCGGTATAGCGCGCCACGGCAGCGGCGTCATTTTGCTGCAGGATAGGCATGATGAAGGTCTCCTTTTCTTTCTTTTTTCGACCTGTTTTTTTATATTCGGGCGGTGTGTTTTGGGGATTGTGCGGCGAGAAACGCCCTCAAAATAGCATAAATAATCCCAGGAACAGGGCACCAATATACCCCAGCATTTATGCGATTTCAGCCCGGAATATCCCAGTATTGTAAATCTTCCGTAAATAAAAGTGAAATATTAACCTTTCACATGCAAAAAAGGGGCCATTTTGCCGTATTAGTGAAAGGGCTCTCACCTGGGAGCCGGGACCCGATGGTGTTACAGCCCCAGGCAGCGGCGGGCAATGGCCAGGTCGGATTCGTAAAAATCGTAGCGGCCCTGCACCTTTTGGTAGTCCTCCTCGCCCTTGCCGGCCAGGATGAGAATTTCACCGGGGGCCAGTTCGGCGATGGACCGCTCCACGGCGGCGGCGCGGTCCGGCAGGATGATGAAGCGGTGGTGGGACTCCCCAATGTAACCGGCCATCTCCCGGCAGATCTCGGCCGGGTCCTCAAAGCCGGGGTCTTCGGCGGTGAGGTAAACAAAATCGGCGTATTCCCCGCAGAGGTGGCCGATATCCACCCGGCGTTTCAGGTTCTTGTGGCCGGGGCAGCCGCACAGCACCTTGATGGGGGCGCCGGGGTAATCCTGCTTCAGGGAGCGGAACAGCGCCGTAAAGCTGAGGAAATTGTGGGCGTAATCCACAATGACGGTGCGGCCGTCCTTTTGCAGCACATTCATTCGGCCGGGGACGGAAACATCGGCAATACCGGCGGCTATGGCATCATCCGGCAGGCCAAGGGCCCGGGTGATGGTGATGGCGGCCAGCGCATTTTCGATATTGAAGCGGCCCTCCATGGTGATGCGGAAATCCCGTCGGGAATTTTTATCGCAGACGGTGAAGGTAAAGCCGGGGGTTTCCTTGCGGATGTTTTCCACCCAAAGGTCGCAGGAGGGGTCATTGCCGCAGACCAGGACCCGTTCGGCATGGGCCTTGGCGGCGGCGTAAATTTCCTCGAAGCGGTCGGTGCCGCGGCAGATGACGGCGAGCTTGCAGTTTTTCATCAGCTGCAGCTTGCACTGGAAGTAATCCTCGAAATTTTCGTGCTCCAGCGGGCCGATGTGGTCCTCCGAGAGATTGAGGAACAGCCCAACGGTGAAGGGAACGCCGTAGACCCGCTGCTGCTTGTACGCCTGGGAGGAGACCTCCATCGTCAGGTGGCGGATGCCGTGGGCCAGGGTATCGGCGAAGCACTGCTGCAATTCCAGGCTTTCCGGGGTGGTAAGGTGGGCTTCGGTGCTTTCGCCGCCGGTGTACATTTCCACGGTGGAAAGGACGGCGGTGCGGTGGCCGAGGGCGGTATCTAGAATATTCTTGATGAAGTAGGTGGTGGTGGTTTTGCCCTTGGTGCCGGTGAGCCCGATGAGGGTGAGCTGTTCGGCAGGGTGGCCGTAGTATTCGGCGGCCAGGACGGAAAGGGCCCGGCGGACATCGCTGACGAGGAGAGCCGGGGCGGCATTGTCATAGGTCTGCTCCGCCACATAGCAGGCGGCGCCGGCTTCCAGCGCCTTTTGCAGGTACTCCGGCTTGAAATTCAGGCCCTTGCAGACGAAAAGGGCGCCGGGGGCGACGGCCCGGCTATCGTAGGTGAGGGCGGGGAAGGTGAGCTCCTGCGGGCAATGGGGGGCCGAAAGCAGCAGGCCGTGCTGCCGCAGGGCGGCGGTGGCCCGGGAGAGGGTGAGGGTGTATTCCATAGGGTACTCCTTACAGCGAGGGGCCGGTGGGGGCCGGCCCGGTATGGGAAAGGCTCCGGAAAGGGGCAGGGCGGGCCGCAGGCCCGGCGGCGCAGCCGAAACGGCCTGCGGCCCGTACCCGCCCCCTGCAGGGGCCTAAAAAATCACGGTTTGGCGGCCAGGGCCAGCAGCACCGGCTCCAGGATGCCCAGAACGGTGCGGCAGCAGCTGCCGTCAGAGTCCCGGGCGGGGTTATACTCCACACAGTCCAGGGCCACCATCTTGCCGGAGGCCGCCAGGGCCAGCAGCACATCGGTTACGGCCTTGGGGTCGGGGCCATCCGGGATGGGCAGACCGGTGGCGGGGATAAAAGACGCATCCAGACTGTCCACATCCCAGCTGACATGGCAGAAGGGAGTGGTGATATTGCCCAGCAGGCGGTGCAGCACCGCGGAGAGGCCCTGCTCCTTGATCTCGCTCATGCGGTAAAGGTGAACGCCCTGTTCCGCAATGATCCGCTCTTCGGCGGGGTCGATATCCCGGGCGAAGATGATGTGGACATTTTCCGGGCGCAGGGCGGGCAGCCCCCCGCAGACGGAGGAAAGCTCCTGCCCGCAAAGGCCCAGCAGCGCCGCGATGGGCATGCCGTGGATATTGCCGGAAAGGGAGGAATTTTCGGTGTTGATATCGGTGTGGGCATCCACCCAGACGAGGGAAAGCTCCTCCGGGGAGTAGTGCTGGGCGGTGCCGGCTACGGTGCCCAGTCCCAGGGCGTGGTCGCCGCCGAGGGTAACGGGGAAAGCGCCCTCTCCCTGGGCGGCGGAAACAGCATCCCGGGTGGCGCAGCAGGCAGTCACCACCTCCGGCAGGTAGTGGGGAGCGGGCTCCTCCTCCCGGCGTGCGGTCATCGGTACAAAGGCGGAATCCGCCGAGGCGCTGATGCCATTGTGGGTGAGGAAGGAGAGAAGTCCGTTCTCTCCGCTGACGAGAGCCGCGCCGCCCATGGCGCAGCCGGTAGTGCCGCAGCCCAGCTCCAGCGGGGCCGCAATAAGTGAAAACCGCATAGCGGGTACCTTCCTTTCGGATCAATCGAGTTCTTCAGGGATATCTTGGGGTAAAAATCCCCAAATTAAACCGTACCCTATTGTACCACAGCAGCCGGGGAGAAACAACCGGAATTGTGTGAATATTTGGGGCGGGGCGGCTGGGGACACTTGGAGGGAGAGCTGCTGCGAGGGGAGAGTGTGGGCCGCAGGCCCGGCGGCGGAGCCGCCGCAGCGGACGAAGTTCGCTGAAACCGTCCAAAGGACGGTTTGGCCTGCGGCCCGAAACCGGCCCCTTGCAGGGAGCCGCGGGGAAGTGCCGCCTCCGCCCGCCGGCCCGCTGCACTTTTCACAGATTGTTCAGGAAAGCGTCAAATAGAATTTATTGACGGGAGGGACAAGATGCGATATGATAAAATAGAATCAAAATAGGTGAAATACGCCTATTTGCGCAGATAAACCACCCGTGAAAAGAGGAACCCCACTATGCTGATCTCTCCCTCCATGCTTTCGGCGGATTTTGCCCGGCTGAAAGAAGAACTGGACCGTGTAAAACAGGGCGGCGCCGACTGGCTGCACATCGATGTGATGGATGGGCACTTTGTGCCGAATATCTCCTTCGGAATGCCGGTCATCAGGTGCATCCGCCCGGTAAGCGACCTGTTCTTTGATGTGCATATTATGATAAGCCAGCCGCAGAAATATATCACCGACCTAAAAAAAAGCGGCGCCGATCTCGTCACCTTCCATGTGGAGGCGGAGGGCGACCCCGCCGAGACTATCCGCATGATCCATGCCGAGGGCATGAAGGCGGGCATTTCCGTCAAGCCGGGCACCCCGGTGGAGGTGCTGGCCCCCTACCTGGATGAGGTGGAGCTGGTGCTGGTGATGACGGTGGAGCCGGGCTTTAGCGGGCAGAGCTTTATGGAGGACATGATGCCGAAGCTGGCCTGGCTGCGGCAGCGCTGCCGCCCCGGCACGGTGCTGCAGGTGGATGGCGGCATCAACCGGAAAACGATAGCCGCCGCCGCGGCCGCGGGCGCTGATTGCTTTGTGGCGGGCAGTGCCGTATTTGGCCGGGAGGACTACGGAGCGGAGATCACCGCGCTGCGGGAGTTGGCAAAGGCCGCCGTATAACGCGAAGGAAACTCCGGAAAAGTAAGGAGAAATACCATGCAATTGACCGATAAGATATTCAAGGGGCTGTACCGCCGCGGCGTGATGCTGGAGCAGATGAAGGAACCTGCCCTTTCCCGCACCGTGAAGCAGATGGAGCCGGCGGAGCCGTGTGAAAACCCGCGTGATATTGATGCGCTTTCGCCGGAGGAGATCCTGCGGGCGGCGGAGGAAGCCGATATCGTGGATGAAACCGACGGCCGACCGCTGGCGGAAAAGCTGCGGGAGGCCATGGGCAGCGGCACTATGCTGCTCATCGATGCCATAGATGACGAGCCGTATGTCAGCAGCCAGATGGGCCCCATGCTGGCCCTGCGGGACCAGTGCGCGGGCGGCATCCGGCTGGCGGCCCGGGCTCTGGGCACCACCGATGCCACGGTGCTGGTCTATAGGCACATCAGCGACAGCGAGGTGGCCATTCCCCGCAATATCGGCGGCATCCCCATCAAGAGGGTGGGCGGCAAATACCCCGCCCAGTGCCAGATGGAGGAAGAGCTGGCTGAGCGATACAGCGGAAAGGGCAGCTGGCTGCTGTGTGGGGCCTGCGCCATGATCCACCTGTACCGGGCCGCGGTGGAGGGCCGCCCGCAGACCACCACCTTTGTGACGGTGGCGGGCAACTGCGTCGGCTTCCCCCGCAATGTGGAAGCCCCACTGGGCACCCCAGTACTGGAGCTGCTGAAGCTGTGCGGCTTGACCGAGCGCCCCACCCGTGTCATCCTGGGCGGGCCGCTGACCGGTACGGCTACCGAGGATCTGCGGAATGAAAAGGTGGAGCTGAGTACCACCGCCGTTTTGGCTATCCGGGATGATAAGCATGAATACAGCTATACCTGCATCGGCTGCGGGCGGTGCACCGCCGTATGTCCCCAGGGTCTGAACCCCATGAGAATTTTGCAGGAGCTGCGCCGCGGCAACCGCCGGGCGGTGGAGGAGCTGGGCATAGAGGACTGCACCCAGTGCACCTGCTGCAGCTATATCTGTCCCTCCCGGCAGTCGGTGGCAGGGGAGATCCTGCTGTACCGGCAGAAGATGAAAGGGGGCGAGGAGCCGTGATCCGTGAATCTTCCTTGATGGCGCCGTACATCAAGCACCCTACCACCACCCGGGGCATTATGCTGGATGTGATGCTGTGCATGGCGGCCCTTTACCTCATCGCGGCCTTTTACTATGGCTGGCGGGCCGTTATGCTGGGGGTCGTTTCCATGGCGGTGTGCATGCTGTGCGAATGGCTGGGCAGCATTCTGCGGCTGGAGCGCCACAACGCCCATGATATTTCGGCACTGGTCACCGGCATGATGATCCCCCTGATGCTGCCGGCTTCCATCCCGTACTATGTGGTCATCGTGGCCGATGTATTTGCCATACTGCTGGTGAAATACGCCTTTGGCGGCACCGGCTACAACCTGTTTAATCCCGCGGCGGGCGGCCTGCTGTTTGTGACACTGTGCTGGCCGCAGCTGGTCTTTGCCTATCCCGCCACCTTTACCAATCCCGAAGTATTTGGCGAGGTGACGGTGCGTACCACCAATTCCATTGCCTATGTTCTCAGCGTGGGCAGCGTTCCCTCCACCGATATGACCAGCGTGATGCTGGGCCTGCACCCCGGCCCCATGGGCACCCTGAACGGCCTGGTGCTGCTGGCCTGTATGCTGTACCTGGCGGCCCGGGGGAGCATCCGGCTGTGGCAGCCGCTCATCACCCTGGGGGTGGTGGCGGTCTTTGCGGCCTTCTTCCCCCGCGCTGCCTATTCCTCACTGGCCTCCATGTACTATGAGATTTTTGGCACCGCGGCGCTGTTCGGCACTATTTTCATGCTCTCGGAGCCGGTGACCGGCGCCACCCGGGAGGAGGGCCGGCTGCTTTCCAGCATTGTGGCGGGGCTGCTGCTGGTGGGGTATAATTACTTTGGCGCTTACCAGCAGGGCATCCTTTTTGTGGTGCTGCTGATGAATATTATCAACCATCATATTGATACCGTGACCGAGAAGCGGATGCAGAAGGAAAGGAGGGCGCGCTATGCCAAACGAGAAGCTGTCGGAGATCAATGAGCACGATGCTGAAGAACTGATCCATTATCCGCAGGATGAAGAGCAAAAAGAGCGGCGCTCCCGCCTGCTGCCGGGCCGCTGGACCCGCCGGGTGCAGAAAAGCAGCGCTCGGGCCCAGGCCCGCCGCCGCGTGGCGGAAAAAACCAGTGAGGACCACGCCTACCTGATGCTGGGCGCGGTGCCGTTCTGGGCTGTGGGCGCCACCTCCCTGCAGAACGGCATTATCCTGTGCGCGGTGCTCATTATCCTGATGCTGCCCTGCTCGGCGCTGCATCTTATTTTACGGCGGAAGCTGAACCTGGCGGAATGGGTGGCCCTGCCGCTGACTGTGCTGGTGGCGGCTATGCTGGCGGCTGCCTGCTGTGTGGCGCTGGTGCTGTACTGGCCGGGCGCCTTCGATTCCCTGGGAATCTATCTCTTCCTGCTGGTGGCGGCCCCGGTGCTGCTGCAGGCGGATAGCTATACCGCGGTGGATAACATGCGGGAATTCTGGGGACGGACGCTGCGCTTTTTGCGGGACTTCTGCATTATCATCTTGGTAAGCGGCGCCCTGCGGGAGCTTTTACGCCACAATACCCTGCTGGGCCTGCCTGTGGCGATGTCCATCCGGACCGAGGCGGCGGAGCAGCCCTTCTTCGGACTGATCCTTTCCGGCTTTTTGCTGGCGGTGCTGCGGGCCGTGGAGGCCACGCTGCGCCGGGCTATCCACCGCCGGAGACAGGCGGAGACCGTGGGGAAGGAGGCTGAGGCATGAATCTGGCGCTGAACCTTTTGGGCCTGCTGCTGACGGCGGCCCTGGTGGAAAATCCTTTCTATACCCGCTGCTTTATGGCGGAAACGGTGGATGCCCAGCTGAATGAACGCCGGGATGTGATGCTGCGGAGCATCATCGCGGCGGGGATGTGCCTGCCGGCGGCCATTTCGGGCTGGCTGGGACGGCTGATCTTTACCGGTTATACCGATATTCCTGTTTATCTCAGTACCCCGGCGGGCATCCTGCTGTATATCGTGATCTTTTTGGCGGGCTGCGGTATTCTGTTCCAGGCCACCAAGAATAACCGCCCGACCGAAACCTTTATGCATGCCATCACCCGGGATTGCTTTTCCTTTTTACCGGTGGGTGTACTGCTGCTGTGCTGTCTGAACAACTACCGCTGGTATGAGTGCCTGGTATTTGGGCTGGGCAGCGGACTGGGCTACCTGCTGGCGGTGCGGCTGCATATTGTCTTTGCCGACCGGTTGAAATATACCCGCCTGCCCTTTTTCCTGCGCGGGCTGCCCATTCGGCTGATCGGTGCGGGGATGATCTCGATGGCGCTGTTCGGGCTGCTGGGGCATTCGCTGGCGGCGTAAAGGCCATGACTGTAAGGAGTAGAGAAGGATGAAGGAATACAAGGTAAAACGCTACGGACGGGACCGCAGGCACCAAAAAACAGCCGCGACGCTGAAAACGGTGCTGATGGTGCTGCTGATCGCCGGGGCCTGCGCCGCCGGGTGGTTTTTGTATGATCCCATCAGCGCGTGGCTGACCGAAAAGGCCGAGGAGCGCCAGCAGCGTCAGGAACAGCAGCGCCAGGAGGAGCAGAACCAAAATCAGCCGGGGAATCCCGAAAATCCGGGAACCACCGACGAGCCCACCACGGAGCAGACCGCCCTGCCGGAGAGCTGCGCGGTGCTGGATACGGCGGTGCTGTATGATATGGCGGCGCTGGAGAACCGGCTTTCGGCCCTGGCGGCCAAGGGCTATACCGGAGCGGTATTTACCCTGAAGGATGAGGACGGCCTGGTGCTGTACCAAAGTGCGCTGGAGGATGTGACCGGCAATACGGCCCAGACCGCCCAGCGGTACGACCTTCCGGCGGTTATAGCCAAGATAAAGGCGGCGGGGCTGACCCCCGTGGGCCGACTGTGGGCCTTTGACGACCACACCGCCGGGCGCAAGCTGACCGACGCGACGGTAAAATACAACTATACCGAGACCAACTGGATCCACAACGATAAGGAGGCCGGCGGCCACACATGGCTCAATCCCATGAGCGAGCGGGCGCAGGGGTATATCCTAAGTCTGCTGGGCGAGACCGCAGATAACGGCCTGGAGGTGCTGATCCTGGAGGGGGTGCAGTTCCCCACCGGGTATTCGCTGAATCTGGCCACCTACGCCGAAAAGGGCGTGACGGTGGATAAATCCAAGGTGCTGGCGGACTTTACCGCTAAGGCAGCAGCCGCCATGAAGGCCCGGAATGTGAGCCTGTGGACGGCGCTGTGGCTGGGGGATCTTTCCGGCGAGAGCGTGCGGCTGGGCGGCAGCCCGCTGACTGTGATGGCCTCGGCGGAGAATTGCCTGATCAAGGCGGCGCCGGAGCAATTTGCCACCCGCAAGGCCCCGCTGGAGGAGAGCATCTATACCGTGATGCATCCGTGGTGGTCCTCCCTTTCCAAAAAGCTGCCGGCCGGGGTAACGCTGGCCGCGGAGGTGCAGGGCTATGCCCCCGCGGCGGACCTGTGGCAGGGCAGCGGCTGGGGCGAGACCCAGCGGGCGGAGCAGATCCGGGCGGCGCAGGAAGCCGGCGCGGTGAGCATCCTGCTGGAGCAGACAAGATAATAAAGCAGGGCCGTTTCGCTCCGGGTGGGGCGGGACGGCCCTTTTGCGGGGACTGGCGCCAAGGGCGGGCGGGGCCGCAGGCCCGGCGGCGCGCAGCGCCGCCGAAACCGCCCGGAGGGCGGTTTGGCCTGCGGCCCCGGCCGGCCCCCTGCACAAACCGGCGCAGACAGCAAAAAAGAAAAGCCCTGCATTCGCAGAGCCTTTCCCAACCAAAATAATTTTTATCCGTCAGTCTTTTTGGGAGACCGGAAAGCTGTTCAAAGGGCGGTGGTGGAGACACCGTGCTCCCTTCCTCTGTCTTTATTATATGCCGCCTGGGGGCAGAATTCCGCCTTTTTAATTGAAAATTGGGTTACGATTTGGTGACGGGGAACGGCAGCTGATTGCAAAATGCTTTCAATCAGCTGATATAATCCTCAATGAGCCGGGTCAGCGTTTCATAATCGGGGGCGGAGATGCCCTCAGTCAGCCGCTCCTGGTCGGCCTGGGGCAGCAGACGGGTATAAACATCGAAGATCATCTCCGGGGTGTTGCTCTCCTCCCGGAAGATGGCCAGCCGGCCTTCATAATCACGCAGAAGGTAGCCCGCGGGGCTTTGCGGCTCCTCCGGTTCATCGGGGAGGGGATTTTCGACCGGCTGCGCGGGGGAGATGGGCTCCTCCTGCGGCTGGGGTTCCGGCTGCGGCTGCGGGGTGCTCCCGCGGGAAAGAAACGCCAGCACCAGCCCCAGCAGCAGGGCGGCAATGGCCACGGCTAAAGAGAGTACGATCCTGCGGGGCATGGAAATGCCTCCTTTCCTGCCTTTTATTTAGTGGCAGTATGGGCATTTTTTGGCGGAATAGTCAGAAGCGGGCGGAAATTCAAAAAATAGTAACACATAGCGGCCAAAGTGTGCTATAATAACATCGTATATATGCATAGAGCCGCATGGTGGTTTTTGTGCAGATTTTCCTCTCCCCCGCAAAATGAAGGAGGTAGCAGCTTGAGCTTTAAGGAAAAATGGAACCGGATGAACCGCAAGGCGGACCAGGCTATTAAAAATGCCAAGGCCCGCAAGACGGCGCAGCCGGATACCGATAACACCGGCCGAAAGGAGAAAAAGCCCGGCGGCCATAAGGTGCTGCGGGCCATCGCAGCGGTATGCCTGGTGGGCATTATGCTGATGTGCGTGGCCGGGTGCGTCCTGACGGTATGGGCCTTTGATACCCTGAATACCGACCAGCAGATGCTGGACCTGAGCATGCAGAAGGCCAAGTACACCACCATCTTTTATGCCGATGACGGTGTGACCGAGCTGGCGCGCGCCTACGATCCAGACGCGGGCAACCGCATTTGGGTGGACTATGACCAGATGCCGAAGTGCCTGCTGGATGCCACCGTGGCGGTGGAGGACAAGCGCTTTTGGGAGCACAACGGCGTGGACTTCCTCACCACCTCCAAGGCGGGCCTCAGCGCCATTTTGCAGAAGATCGGTCTGACCGGCTTCTACGGCGGGGCCACCCCCGGCGCTTCCACCATCACCCAGCAGGTGGTGCGTAATATCACCAATGACCGTGCCGTGGATGGCGCGGCGGGCTGGGCGCGTAAGCTGCGTGAGATCTTCCGGGCGCTGAATGTGGAAAAATACTACACCAAGTCGCAGATCATTGAGACCTATCTGAACCTGGCCAGCTTTTCGCAGAACTGCTCCGGCATTCAAGCGGCTGCCAATGTTTTTTTCAATAAGGATGTCAGCGAGCTGACCGTGGCGGAGTGCGCCACCATCGTGGGCACCACCAAAAATCCCTACGCCTATGATCCCTTTACCCACTGGGAGGAAAACCAGGAGCGCAAGGAGTATATCCTGGGGCTGATGCTGGAGCAGGGCAAGCTGACCAAGGAAGAGTATAACGCCGCTATGGCGCAGGAGATCGTGCTGGCCACCGGCACCAACAGCAATGCCACCATCCAGACCTGGTTTGTGGACTATGTGACCGATGAGGTGTGCCGTGACCTGGCCGAAAAGCAGGGCATTACCGAGGCAGAGGCGTACCAGAACCTCATCGGCGGCGGCTACCGCATTTACACCACCTGCGAGGAGCGGGTACAGGAGATCCTGGAGGACTACTATTCCAGTCCCGATAACTTCCCGCCTGTGAATAACGAGGAATATCCCCAGTCGGCTTTTGTCATCACTGATACCAATGGCGCCCTAAAGGGTATTGTGGGCGGCAACCGCGGCAAGGAGGGCAACCGCATCTGGAACCGGGCCAGTGATACTACCCGTCAGATCGGCTCCACCATCAAGCCCATCACCTCCTATGTGCTGGGCATCGAAAAAGACCTCATCACCTATTCCACCGTCATCGAGGACCGGCAGGTCGTCATCAACCCCGATGAGGTGAGCTACAGCCAGCCGCTGTGGGTGCCCAAGAACGAGTATAACAGCTTCAAGGGCTTTGTGACGGTGCGTACTGCCCTCATTCGCTCCATCAATACCGTGGCGGTGCAGATCACCCAGAAGCTGGGCACCACCACCAGCTACGATTTCCTCAAGTATTCGCTGAACGTGGATACCCTGACCGCCGGGGACAACAGCTACAGCCCCATGGCGCTGGGCTCCCTTTCCAAGGGTATGACGCTGGTGAAGCTGGCCGGCGCTTATCAGATGTTCGGCAACGGCGGTGTGCGCACCGAGCCGTACAGCTACACCCGTGTGGAGGATACCTACGGCAATGTGATCCTGGAGAAGAACACCGTTCCGGTCCGGGTCATCAGCGCTGAGACCGCCACCGTGATGAACCGCCTGCTGCAGGAGGTCACCGGGTGGGAGGGCACCGGCGCTGCCGCCAACCTCGGTGGGATGAACATCCCCGTGGCGGGCAAGACCGGTACCACCGACGACAGCGTGGACCAGTGGTTTGTGGGCGTTACCCCATACTATGTGGGCGTGTGCTGGCTGGGTTACGATTCCCGCTATAAGACCGATGAGGCGGGGAACATCCAGTATAATAAATACGGCGTGGCCATCCCCAATTCCATCCGCTATTCCAGTTACCCGCCCCCGAAGATCTGGAAGGCCATAATGAGCCAGGTGCATGAGGGGGCCAGCGGGCAGAGCTTTGAGACCAGCAACAATGTGACCAGCTACCAGTACTGCAAGCTGACCGGTATGCTGGCCGGGCCAGGCTGCTCCGATACCGCCACCGGCTGGTATAAGAATTCCAATATCCCGCAGGTGTGCAGCTACCATAACTACGGCAGCAGCTACGGCGTGCCGCTGGTGGGCATGACCGCCGCCGAATGCGGGGTGGAATATGCCGACTGGTACCTGAACGTAGCGTGGTCGCTGATCCAGCAGTACAGGGCGCAGGGGCAGACGCTTTCGGTGAAGGACGCCATAGAGATGGCGAAGAACGGCACCGTGGCTTACAATGAGCCGGCCTATGGCCCGTTTGAGAGTATTTTTGCGGGGATGCCGTAACCGAATAAAAAATAATTCCTCCGTCGGATCGTGGTGATCCGGCGGAGGTTTTTTTGTGGGGGAGTTAGGAAGGGGATGGTGCAGGGGGAGGGCCCGCAGG
>OBAE01001330.1_pt1 | contig 13178 bp, 9 predicted proteins | sample 1517641 | NCBI WGS metagenome assembly OBAE01 (sample SAMN04571701, study PRJEB22368) | human gut metagenome | biome: human gut; material: stool | host: Homo sapiens | place: Luxembourg | collected 2012-08-30 | reverse complement strand
TTTCCGAACGCCCGACCGGTGGTGTCTGACGAGCTTGCGAGGAGTTCCGCCGGTCAGTGAAGGAAAGCCTTAGCGGACCGGTCCAGGCGAACCGGTCTGATGGGATAAAACCCGGAATCGGAATAGAAAGAAAAAATAAACCTACAATTAAACGATAATATCCCGTCTGCTTATCGACAAAAATCAAAGGGGCGGTACCCTGGGGGGCGATTTATCGAAGATGGGCTCGACTATCTTTCCGGAAGCCGCTTTGAATGGTATATTGATGACCGCTGGGGAGAACAAGTATTTAAAACGGATGAAATCGGTATCTACGGTGGTTGGGACGATTCGTTTAAGCAAACGAAATGTCGGTCCCGAGCTTATGTATGGGGAATATTCGTGGATGGAAAAGAAGTGGAACGGGGGGACACCGATGTTGATAAAAGTAGGAAACTTTTTTCTTGTAAATCTTTTCTGTGAAGGGAAAAAACACTAATTTAGGCGTCTCTTTGGGATTGAAATAAAGTAAAAACATAAAATATTGAATCTATGAAGTTTGTCGTATCAAGCAATACATTGCTGACCCGTTTGCAAGCGGTAAGTAAAGTGATCGGTGGAAAGCCCGTACAACCTATTCTGGATAATATCTTGTTGGTGGCTACCGAAGGTGTCTTATATGCAACAGCATCTGATAAAGAGACGACCATGGAAGCCCGGATAGAATTGGAAAGTCTGGAAGAAGAAGGTAAAATAACGATACCTGCCAAAATATTGCTGGATATTTTGAAGGAATTTCCCGAACAACCGTTGACATTCGAAATCAATACGGAGACCAATGAGGTGAAAATTATTTCCGAGAAGGGAGAGTTTTCTGTGCCGGGAGAAAGTGCCGAAGATTATCCGATACAGGCAGCACTCAACGATAGCAGCAACGACCTGACCTCTAAATGCGGTTTGATTCTGGAAGGAATTGTGAAGACGATATTTGCAACGGCCAACGACGATCTGCGTCCGGTTATGAACTGTATCCTGATCGAAATGAACGAAGATAATTTTACCTTTGTCGCTTCGGATGCTCACAAATTAGTTCGTTACAAACGGTTCGACGCCAAAAGTGAAAACGGACAGTTCTCTTTGATTTTACCGAAGAAACCAGCCTTGATGCTGAAGAATATTCTGCCGAAAGACGACTCGGAACTGAAGATCTCTTTTAACGATAAAATGGCTTGCTTCGTATTCGGTGATTATAAAATGACTTCTACTCTGGTCGAGGGACGTTTCCCGAATTATAATTCGGTTATCCCGCAGAATAACCCGAAAAAGATTATCATTGAAAAGAAAGAGCTTTACAATTCTTTACGCCGGGTGTCTGTCATGGCCAATCAGGCTAGTAATCTGGTGAAATTCGATGTTGCAGAAGGAAAAATCGTCATTTCAGCCCAGGATATGGATTATTCGATGTCGGGACACGAAACACTGACTTGTCAGTATGAAGGCGAGAACATCGCTATCGGTTTCAAATCGCCTTTCGTCCTTGAAATTCTCTCTAATATCGAATCTGAAAATGTGGTGCTGGAGTTATCCGATCCGACTCGTCCGGGATTGTTCCTGCCGTTTGAAAACGAGGACAACGATGAAGATTTGTTGATGCTGCTGATGCCGATGATGGTGTAACGGAAAGACTTATCCGATAGAATAGTAAAGGTAAAAATGAAAGATAAAGAGTCGTTTGATTGGTTTTTATAGTAAATCGAACGGCTCTTATGATTTATGGGTAGGAAAGTGTTGCTTGTCCTTGTCCTGCTACGGAAGAGATTATAAATTTTGAAGTATATGAAACTGAATTTAGCTAATCCCATCGTTTTTTTCGATCTGGAAACCACGGGAATCAATATTGCTAAAGACCGGATCGTGGAAATTTCGGTATTGAAAGTGTATCCGAACGGTAAGGAGGAACAAAAGACCATCCGGGTGAATCCGGGAATGCATATCCCCGAAGAGGCGTCTGCTATTCATGGCATTTACGATGAAGATGTGAAAGATGCACCGATGTTCAAGCATATTGCCCGCGAATTGGCGCATTATATCGAAGGATGTGATTTGGGAGGATATAATTCGAATCGTTTCGATATCCCCTTATTGGCAGAAGAATTTTTGCGTGCGGAGGTGGATTTCGATATGAGTAAACGGAAGTTTGTAGATGTACAAACTATTTTCCACAAAATGGAACAGCGTACCCTGTCGGCTGCCTACCATTTTTATTGTGATAAATGTCTTGAAGATGCCCATACGGCTGCAGCCGACACGATGGCTACCTATGAGGTGCTGATGGCCCAGCTGGATAGATATGGGGAAAAGCTGGAAAATAATATCGATTTCTTAAGTAAGTTTTCTACCCAAAACAAGAACGTCGACTTTGCCGGTTTTATTATTTATGACGATAAAGGGGTAGAAGTGTTTAACTTCGGTAAGAATAAAGGAGTGCCTGTAGAGAAGGTGTTGAAAGAACAGCAGGGATATTATGATTGGATGATCAAAAGTGATTTCCCACTTTATACCAAAAAGGTGTTGACTAAGATTAAACTGAGAAGTTCCGGGTTAGTAAAAGGGGTGTAGCTTCCTGTAGGAACGAAACCGGAAACGGGAGATATGGGTGAACTGGTAAGGAAGGAATTAAAAAGTTTTTTTGCCTCGCTGTCAGGCTATGTGGTGTTGGTGTTTTTTCTGCTTGCTAATGGTCTGTTTTTGTGGGTCATTCCGGGAGGATATCATATTCCGGCAAGTGGCCTGGCCGACATGCAGGCTTTTTTTACCCTTGCTCCGCTTTTGTACCTTTTTCTGGTTCCTGCTCTTTGTATGCGCCTATTTGCAGAAGAAAGGCGTACCGGTACGCTGGAGTTACTGCTTACCCGCCCGCTAACTACCTGGCAGATTGTCGGAGCAAAATATCTGGCCGGATTTCTGTTGGTGCTCTTTTCGATATTACCTACCCTCGTTTATCCGGTCAGTTTATGGTTTTTAGCCCAGCCGGTCGGACATATCGATGTGGGAGGAATTATAGGTTCGTATATCGGGTTGATTTTCTTATCCGGCATATATGTGGCTGCCGGGGTTTGGGCTTCGGCTTTGACCGAAAATCAGATTATTGCTTTTCTCTACACCCTGGTGGTGGCTTTTTTGTTGTATACCGGTCTCGACTTTATAGCCGGTATTCCTTTGTTTGAAGATTATCAGACTTCGATTCAGTTTTGGGGAATTCATTTTCATTATGAGCCCATGTCGCGGGGGGTCATCGCTTTTAGCGATGTCGTTTATTTTGTCTCCTTCGTTTTTCTTTTTCTGTGGGCTACCGTACGGCGGTTTCACGGAATACGGTTAGGCGGGGGCTATGTTATAATAGCTTTTGTGGTTTTGAATCTGGCTTGTACCCGGGTTTACCTGAGGGCGGATATTACCGATGATAAGCGTTATACGCTTTCCGAATCCACCTGTTCGTTGCTCCGGGGAATCGACCGGGGAGTCAGTGTAGATATTTTTTTGGGTGGAAAATTACCTGCCGGTTTGCAAAAATTGCAATATGCATTGACCAGAAATCTCGAAGAATTCCGCCGGCTTTCGGGAAATAATTTCCGTTATCAGCTGATCGATCCTACGGAAATACAGGATCCTGAAGAGAAAAAGGCTTTAGTAAAATACCTGGCAGAACGGGGAATCCTGCCGATAAATCTGAATCGCAGAAGTGAAGACGAGACTTTATCCCAGCAGATCATTTTTCCCGGATTGATCATTTACGATCAGGAAACTGAAGTAAGTGTCAATTTATTACAGAATGTGCCCGGAAATAGTGCCGACGAGAATATCAACCATTCTATCGAGGCATTGGAATATGAATTGACAAAAGCGATTCGGTTACTGATACAGAAACAAAAAAAAGTAGTCGGTTTTTTGGTAGGACAGGGCGAATTGACTTATCCGGAAGTGATGGATATGGCGAAGACACTTTCCTATTATTATCAGGTCGATCTGGTGAGTTGTGATAGCCTGGCGACCGACTTGAAACGCTATGCTGCTTTGATTATCGCTAAACCGACGAAAGATTTTTCTGAGCGGGATAAATACGTTATCGATCAGTATCTTATGCATGGTGGACGGTTACTATGGTGCTTGGACGAAGTGGATGTAGATCACGAAGTGTTGAAAAATCAGGAGACTGTACCTGCTGTTTATCGGCCTTTGAATGTGGAAGATATGTTGTTCCGCTATGGGGTAAGGATAAATCCTGATCTGGTATTGGATGGAAATTGTGTGCTGATTCCTGTGATTACCGGGATGAACGGGACGACTCCCGACTATAGTCCGGGTTGCTGGTATTATTCGCCCTTATTACTCGCCCGCGGACAACATCCGGTAACGGCCGGATTGCAACCGGTACGGGTGGATTATGCCAACAGTATCGATACGGTGGGAAAAAACGATGGACTGAAAAAGACCGTATTGTTGTCCACTTCCTCTTATGCGGCTGTTATGAAAACTCCTTGCCCTGTATCGTTGTCGATAACCGAGGAGAAGATGACTCCCGATCGGTTCAATCGTCGGTTTGTACCGGTAGCAGTAGCTGTCGAGGGAAATTTTACTTCTCTGTTCCAGTACCGGAATCGGGAAGAAGTGGCGGGACAGCCTTTTAAAGCACAGAGCGGTTATAGTCGGGTGATCGTAGTAGCTGACGGGGAGGTGATCCGTAATCAGGTGAGAGGGGTGGGGGAAAATGCCCGGATCGTACCCTTGGGCTATGATGAGTATAGCGGACAGATGTACGGAAACCGTGATTTTATTCTCAATTGTGTCAATTGGTTGTGTGATGATGAGGGATGGATGCAGCTGAGAGGACGGAATTTGTCCTTATATCTATTGGATAAAACCCGGCTGAAAGCGGAACGTACTTCGTGGGAAATGCTGAATTTATTATTCCCTATATTTATCGTCGCTGTTGGGGGAGGAATCTTTGCCTGGGGAAGAAAATCAAGAAACCGGAAGAGGGGTTCTACCCGTTTTAACGATTTAAGATAGAAATTTCCGATGACTTCTATTCAACTTTTTTTAGTGAAAACCGTATAAAAGAACAAATGAGGTTTTTACTGGTTTTTCCCATAAAAAATATTTTTTAACTTAATAGGGGAGGGTTTGGCTTATCTTTTGATAGAAGAGAGGCGTCTTTGTGAATGAATTTAAAAAAAAGAAAATAAATCGAGAATCATGAAATTGAGATTATTTATTTTGTCGGGTTTGTGTGCTTGGATCGGTGTTTCCTGTGGAGGAAAAAAAGAAAATACCGGCCAGGAAAGTATTCGTCCGGTACGGGTGGTAAAAGTAGAATCACTGGGAGCTATGCAAAAAATGTATACCGGAGTGGTACAGGCTGAAGAATACAGTAAACTGGCATTTAAGGTTTCCGGGCCGTTGGTTGAAATGAATGTGGATGCAGGACAGAAGGTGAAGAAGGGGACAGTCATCGCTGCTGTCGATCCTTTGGATTATAATTTGCAATTCGAAGCCAATAAGGCGGCTTATGTCACCTCCAAATTGCAAATGGAACGAAATAAGAAGTTGTTGGCGATGCAGGCGATCTCTAAACAGGATTATGAAATAGCCGAAGCGAACTATGTAAAAGCCAAATCGGCCTACGAGACTTCGCAGAATACATTGGCCGATACAAAATTGAGAGCACCGTTCGACGGTTTTGTAGAACAGAAATATGTTGAAAATTATCAAAAAGTGCAGCCGGGAGAATCGATTATAAAATTGGTGAATCCGGATAAATTGGAAGTCGGTTTTATCCTTCCCGAGACTAATGTCAGGTTGACCCGTGAAAAAATGCAAGTGGCGGTCGAATTCGATACTTACAAAGGCAAATGGTTTAAGGCAGAGGTGAAAGAATTTGTGGATGCTTCTCCCGACGGGAGTGGGATACCTGTGCGACTGGCCATTACCGACAAGAGCTTTAATTGCGATGTGTATAATATTTATCCGGGTTTCTCTTGTAAAGTGATCCTGAGTATCGATAATGAGACCGGAAAAGGCTATACTGTGCCGTTAAGTGCTGTATTTAAAGATTTAAAAACTGACGAAACTTCGGTTTGGTTGTATCATACAGCCGATGAGACGGTCAAAAGACAAAAAGTCACTACCGAGCAATTGTTGGGGACAGATCGTGTTTTGGTGACCGAAGGATTGGAAGCCGACGATATTATCGTGGTTGCAGGAGTGAATTATATCGTTAATGGACAGAAAGTTGCCGTTATTGAAAATTAGAAATTAAAATTGAAACCATATTGATATGAATATAGCAAAGTATTCATTGGATAATCCGAAGGTCATCTACTTTTTTCTCTTCGTCATGTTGATCGGAGGGGTGATTTCTTTCGGTTCGCTGGGGAAAAAAGAAGATTCGCCTTTTGTGATTAAGACAGCCGTATTGATTACTCAGTATCCGGGAGCTTCTCCGAAGGAAGTGGAACAACTGATCACAGAGCCGATTGAAAGGGAGATTCAGTCTATGCGGCGTGTCTATAAGATCAAATCCGATTCATATTACGGTATGTCGAAGATCAATATCGAATTGAGTCCCGCAACTCCGCCCGAAGAAATGCCGCAAATGTGGGATGAACTCCGGCGTAAGGTATTGAATGTTCAGTCGCAATTGCCTCAAGGGGCATCCGATATTAAAGTTTCCGATGATTTTGGAGATGTTTTCGGTATCTATTTCTCTCTGACAGCCGACGAAGGATTTAGCTATCATGACCTGAGGGAATGGGGACAACGGCTGAAAACCGAGTTGGTTACGATCGAAGGTGTGCAGAAGGTGGCCCTGTTCGGAGAACAGACCGAGGTGGTCAATGTTTTTATTTCTATGTCGAAACTGGCCAATTCGGGGATCAACCTGAATTCGTTGATGCAGACCATTAAATCACAGAATTCGTTGATCAATACCGGAGAAAAGAGAGCAGGAAATATCCAGCTCAAGATTCTGGCTGAAGGAACGTACAAGAATCTGACCGATATCAAAAATCAGTTGATTTCTACCGAGACCGGGCAACAAATCCGTTTAGGAGATATTGCTGTGATTGAAAAAGGATATATGGAACCGCCCAGTACCCTGATCCGGGTAAATGGCAGGAAAGGGATCGGTATCGGAGTTTCTACGGCACCCGACTATGATGTGGTGAAGGCCGGAGAGGCTGTGCGGTTGAAGTTGGCACAACTGGAAGAACAAATGCCGGTAGGGATCGAAATGGTGACGCTGTACCCCGAGGATCAGATCGCCCGGGAGGCGAACAACGGCTTTATCCTGAATCTGATCGAGTCGGTGGTGATCGTGATTTTTATCATTCTTATCGTCATGGGAGTCCGGGCCGGTATTCTGATCGGTAGTTCGTTGATATTTTGTATCGGAGGAACACTGTTGATCATGCAGTTTATGGGAGTAGGATTGAATAGAACTTCCTTGGCTGCTTTTATTATAGCCATGGGGATGTTGGTGGATAATGCTATCGTGGTCACCGATAATGCACAAATAGCGATCAAGCGGGGAATACGCCGCCGGCAAGCCTTGATAGACGGGGCTACTACGCCTCAATGGGGATTGCTGGGGGCTACGATGATCGCCGTATTCTCTTTTCTGCCTTTATATCTGGCGCAATCTTCCGTAGCGGAAATGATCAAACCTTTGTTTATTGTGTTGGCCGTTTCTTTGTTACTTAGTTGGGTGCTGGCGTTGGCTCAGACAACTGTTTTCGGAAATTTCATTTTGAAAGAAGGTTCCGGTGAGACTGGAAAAGATCCGTACGATACTCCTTTTTACCATAAATTCGGTAAATTCCTGCGTTTGCTGATCCGCTTCAAGGGGACGACGATGTTAGTGATGGTGGGGTTATTTATGCTGGCGATGACGATTATGGGGTTGATGCCCCAGAATTTCTTCCCTAATATGGATAAACCCTATTTAAGGGCCGATTGCTTTTTACCTGAAGGATACAGTATCCGGGAGACAGAAAAAGAAATGGGAAAGATCGAAGAGTTTTTGTTACAACAGGAAGAAGTCGTGAATGTATCGGCTACATACGGAAGCTCACCACTTCGTTACTATCTGGCCAGTACTTCTTTCGGTCCGAAATCTAATTTCGGTAATTTCCTGGTCGAAGTAAAAGATAAAAAATATACGGCTCAGGTAGAAGAACGCCTGAATAAATATGTCCGTGAAAACTATCCGGATATCCTGATCCGTTCCTCTTTATTTAAGCTTTCGCCGGCAGTGGAAGCGAATATTGAATTCGGTTTTATCGGAGAGAATATCGATACGCTTACGATGTTGACGGAGAAGGCAATGAGTATCATGCACGAATGTGATATGGTTACCGATATCAAAAGTACCTGTCTGGGAGCCGGCTTATTCGCAGGAACGGGGACAACGGCTGGGGATTACCCGGCAGGCAGTGGCCTATGCCCTGAAAATTGCAACCAACGGTTTGCCTTTGGGCGATTATCGGGAGAAGGATTTGTTTATGCCTATTTTGCTGAAAGAGGAAAATATCGAATCGTCGAATATCGATAATATGAAGACCTTACCTGTATTTTCCCAGTCGGGATATGCCGTCCCTTTGGCTCAGGTGGTGGACAGCTTTGCCTTCGGATATAATTACAACGTAATTAAGCGTTATAACCGCGATAAGGTGATGATGGCACAATGTGACTCCAAACGTGGAGCCAATACGATGGCAGCTTTTGCGCAGGTAAAAAAAGCGATTACCGAGGGTATGGATATCCCTCAGGGTTACCGGATGCAGGTCTTCGGGGAAAATGAAACTCAGGAAGAGTCGAATTCGGCTATGGCTGCCAATTTACCGTTGACCTTTATCCTGATGTTCATCGTGTTGTTGTTTTTGTTTAAAACTTATCGTAAACCGACGATCATTTTGTTGATGGTGCCCCTGATCTTTATCGGAGTTGTCTTCGGATTGGCTGTAACCGGGAAAATGCTCGATTTCTTTGCAATCCTGGGGGTATTGGGGTTGATCGGTATGAATATCAAGAATGCTATTGTGCTGGTAGACCAGATCGGTATTGAAGAAGAGAAAGGTACTCCCCGGCTGGAAGCTATTATCGAAGCTACAAAGTCGAGAATTGTGCCGGTAGCGATGGCTTCGGGGACGACGATACTCGGTATGCTGCCTTTGCTGTTCGATGCTATGTTCGGCGGAATGGCCGCTTGTATCATGGGAGGATTATTGGTGGCCAGTCTGTTGACTATTTTTGTTTTACCTGTTACCTATAGTTTGTTGTTCCGGGTGAAAGTGACAGATACCCCTGAGGTAAGAATGAATGAGGAATAATAAAAAGAATGGATAAAAATAAACGGAATGAAAAAAATATATTTAATCGTCGGAGCAATGCTTTGGGGTGGAATAGTTGACGCCCAGACGTTGTCGGTGGAACAATACCGGCAAAAGGTGTTGGAATATAATCAGGATATCCAAAAGTCCCAACAGGCTGTAAACGGGGCTTTATATTCCCTGAAAGGAATTAGAACGGGCTTTTTTCCGAAATTGGATATTACCGGAAACTATTCCTATCAGTTGGAGAAGGTGGAGTTCTTGCCCGGAACCGACCTGAAACACGATAATTATGGAGTAGAAGCCGGATTGGTACAGAATGTCTATTCCGGGAGCGCTGTCCGGAAACAATATGATGTAGCTAAATTGCAACATGCTATTGCTCAGTTGTCGGTAGAACATACAGTGGATAACATGATTTATGCCGCCGATGTCAGCTATTGGTCGGTGGCCGCAAACCGCAATCTGTATGAGCTTTCAGAACAATTCGTTCAGATTGTAAGGGAATTGTATGAGATTGTAAATAAACGGTTTGAAGAAGGAGCTATCAGTAAAACAGATGTATTGATGGTGCAGAATCGTTTGAAAGAAGCTGAACTACAATTGAATACGAATTCGACGAATTATAAGACAGCACTGCAATCTTTGAATATTATGATGGGAGTGGAGCCGGATGCTGCTGTAGTTTTGACCGATTCTATTCAAAAAGTGCTTTGGGTTCCTAAGCAGGAAGGGTTGAATAAGGCCCTGGAAAGAAGAGCCGACTATCAATCTGCCATTATGGGGATAGAGATGGCGAAATTGCAGACCGATATGGCCCGTTCGAAGTATTTGCCCCAATTGGCTGTCGGTATAAAAGAAAAATACGGAACGACTTTGTTGAATGTGGACGGAAAGGCTCAATGGGCGACTACGGCTTATGCACAAATCAATATACCGGTGTTCCATTGGGGAGAAATGCGGCAGAATGTGAGATTGAGCCGGACTCAGGAATGGACCAAAGAACTGGAAAGAAGCCAGCTCAAGGACCAGGTAAGTAAAGAGCTGAATAATGCCTGGGTGAATGTGATCGAAATATCCAAAAAGCTGGAGATCGTATATTCTTCTCTCGATATAGCAAAGGACAACCTGACGTTGAATACGTTTAGTTATAATGAAGGGAAACTGCCGATTATCGATGTGTTGTCGGCCCAGGTGAGCTGGTTACAGGCGTATACCAATGTGGTTTCTGTCAACTATCAATATAAAGTAGCCTTGGCCGAGTATGCCAAAGCTTTGGGGGGAACGGACCGTTGAGTCTGTCAGGAATAACGGCGCGGATACCGGAAGACGATAGCCGATAGGGCACATATCCCGATCAGCATCGGATAGTACAGGTATTGAATGATGGAAAGCGGGGAGATGGAGGCCAGACCTGCAGCGATCAGCATTTGAGCTCCATAGGGTATGATTCCCTGGATAAAACAAGAAAATGTATCTAATATGCTGGCAGATTTGCGGCAGTCGATGCCGAATCTGTCAGCTATATTTTTAGCTATAGGACCGATGGTGATGACAGCGATCGTGTTGTTGGCCGTACAAAGATTGGCCAGACAGACTAAACCGGCGATACTCAGCTCTCCGGCACGTTTGGAATTGACATGTCGGGTGAGTTTGACGATGATGTAATCGATCCCTCCGTTGTATCGGATCATTTCGAGCATACCTCCGGCCAATAAAGTGATAATGATCAATTCCCCCATGCCTGTGATACCTGCTCCCATAGCACCGAACCAGCCGAACAAATCGAAACCGGAAGAGAGTATACCGATAAGCCCGGAAGTTAATATCCCCAGAAATAATACGAGCATGACATTTATGCCGGCTAAAGCAGTTGCGAGAACGATGAGATAAGGGATAACCTTGATCCATTCGACGGCTTCGATCTGCGTGGGGGTATGGATGTGCATGCCGGCAAAGACATAATAAAAGAGCAATAGGATGGCTGCCGGCATGACAATTAAACTATTGACCTTGAATTTATCTCTCATTTCACACCCTTGAGTTTTGGTGGCTGCAATGGTAGTGTCAGAGATAAACGAAAGATTATCTCCGAAGAAGGCCCCTCCGACGACAATAGCTACCATATAGGCTAGTTCTACACCGGTTTTATCGGCGATTCCTATAGCAACAGGAGTGAGGGCTACGATCGTTCCGACGGAGGTCCCGACCGATAAAGAAATAAAACAAGCGGCGATAAAGATACCGGTCAAAAGCAGGTTGTCCGGAAGAATGTGTAAAGTCAGATTGACCGTGGCGTCTATGGCTCCCATCGCTTTGGCCGATTGGGCGAAGGCTCCCGCCAGAATAAATATCCAGATCATCAAAAGGATATTTTTATCCGAAGCACCTCCGGAGAAATGAGCAATCCTTTCACTCAGACCGAGATGACGGTTCATGGCGATAGCTGCGATGGAAGAGATCACGAAAGCGACAGTGATCGGTACTTTATAAAAATCATCGGCGATAAGAGAAGTGACCAGGTAGACTCCCAGAAATATAAATAAAGGACTTAAAGCCAGTAAAGAAGGTTGCTGCGTGTATTGCTTCATGTATTTTTATATTTTCAGCGTGCAAAGTTAACGGATTAATTGAAAAATCAATTCGAAATATCGTTATCGGAATGTGCCTGACCACTTTTGTGAGAATCCGTGTTTTTAGCAGCAATATAAAATCCCTTGCCAGGGGTCCATTCCACGCAGAAGAGCGAATCGATATCTTCGTATCCCAGTTTTTTTAATTGAGCCAGTAGCCAGGTTTCCTTTTTTCCGGCATTATCCAGTGAATTTTGCAGGATCGATCCATTATTGACAAAAAGATAAGATTCGGAAATATTTCGTTTCAGTGAAACGGTGAGCTTGCCGTTTGTCTCGAAGCGGGCATCGTCTACATCGAACATCGAGAATATACCCACTTCCCGCAACATGGTCCGGAATTGTTCCATTTCCAGACCGTTACGTTTGAATTCTTTGAGATTGATTTGTCCGTTCCTGACGATCATAACCGTATCTCCTTTGACTAAACGCCTGATCAGACTGAAACGCAGCAAGTAGCGGATAGTCATATTGACGATTGTCCAGGTTCCGAGCGCAAAGATCATATACCATACCGACAAGTCCGGATTATAAATCACGCCTCCGATCAGAGCTCCTAAAACAAATGCATTGACCGAGTCGAGGGGAGTGAGCTGGGCCATTTGTGTCTTGCCTGAGATGCGGAGAAAAAAGATCACTCCGGACATACCGATGATGATTTTGATAATAATGCTGAGGATCATAATATACCTTAATTTCATTCTGAATTAGGAGAATTACGCTTTTGCAAAAGCTTTGTTACAAATTCCCGAATTTTTAGCCGATACAGAAAGCAACCAAAAATAGATTTATTCCGTTAGTAGGTTAATAAATGAAGTTGATTAATTAAAATTTATTGGAATGAAGAAAAATATTTCAACTTGGCAGTTGGCCTTGATGACGGCAGCTGCAGTGATTAGTTTGAGAGGATTGCCGATGATGGCTCAGGAGGAGCTGACGATGTTTTTTTACATTTTCTTTGCTACTTTCCTGTTCCTGATACCGGCGGCTTTGGTCGCTGCCGAATTAGGTAGCGCTTTTGCCGACCGGGGTGGTGGAGTATATACTTGGGTGAAAGAAGCCTTTAACCGGAAAATGGGATTTACGGCGATTTTTTTGCAATGGATTCAGAATGTAGTCTGGTATCCGACAGTACTTGGATTTGCAGCCGCCTCTATCGCATATATGATCGGAAAAC
>OBAE01001308.1_pt1 | contig 13383 bp, 10 predicted proteins | sample 1517641 | NCBI WGS metagenome assembly OBAE01 (sample SAMN04571701, study PRJEB22368) | human gut metagenome | biome: human gut; material: stool | host: Homo sapiens | place: Luxembourg | collected 2012-08-30 | reverse complement strand
CCACAAGCCCCGCCGGAAACTCATAAATATACCCGCCGATCGTATACCGATACTGACGGATCAGCACAACCTTATCCCGCTTCTCTCCATAAACACTGTAAATGATCACCCCATCCGGATGATTCTCCCCTGTAGAAAGCTTCATATCCTCCACACTCTTCGCCCTGGAGGCCACAAAATAAGAAACCGGCGTATCATGTACACTGGTCGCATCCACTCCATAAAGATTCACAAACTTATTATCTGTAAGTTTTTTCACACTGTTGATCTTACCCATCTGAAAAACTCCTTCCCGAAAATTTTTTCTAAAAACATTTTATCCCATCCAAAACCAAAGGTCAATTTTTTATACTTACACTCACTTCACAATAGTGCTATAATAAATACCCTGCTATAAAATTAAAAATCCACTTATCACATTACCAAACAGCTACTGTAGACAAGAAAGAAGGAAAAAACATTGAAAAACCAGACCAATGCTGCCCAGGCCGAAAACCCTCTGGGAACCGCCCCTGTAGGCAGCCTGATCACCAAATTCGCCATTCCCGCCATCATCAGCATGCTAGTCAGCGCTCTGTACAATATCGTTGACCAGATCTTTATCGGACAGGGCGTAGGAATGCTTGGAAATGCCGCCACAAATATCGCATTTCCCGTAACCATTATCTCTACTGCTGCTGCACTGCTCCTGGGAATCGGCAGCGCCTCCAATTACAACCTGGAAATGGGCGCAGGAAACGAAAAAAAAGCCAGCTCCATTGCAGGAACCGGACTCTCCGCGCTGATAATCTCCGGTACAATACTCTCTGTCATTGTCCTTCTGTTCCTGAAGCCACTTCTTCATTTTTTCGGCGGAACACCGGACGTCATGCCCTATGCCATTGATTACATAGGGATCACCGCCATTGGGCTTCCCTTTTATGTTTTAAGCACAGGCGGCAACCACCTGATCCGAGCAGACAGGAGTCCTACCTATTCCATGGCCTGCATCCTGGCCGGTGCCGCCATCAACACCATCCTGGACCCGCTTTTCATCTTTGGATTCGGCTGGGGCATCAAAGGTGCAGCCTGGGCAACCGTGATCGGCCAGATCGTATCCGGACTTCTGATCATCTTTTATTTTTCCAGACTCCGGAAAATGTACCTGGACCACTCCATGCTGATTCCTAAGGCACGCAATCTGTCTGCCATTTTTTCTCTGGGAATGGCATCCTGTATCAATCAGGTTGCCATTGCTGCAGTGCAGATCGTCATGAACAATACACTTCGCCATTACGGAGCACTCTCCGCCTACGGGAGTGATATTCCAATCGCCTGTGCAGGGATCATTTCCAAAGTCAATCAGGTATTTATGGCCATCTGCATCGGAATCTCCCAGGGCTCCCAGCCCATCTTGGGATTTAACTACGGTGCCGAAAAATACAGCCGTGTACGCCAGACATACCGCTATTCCGTAACCTTATGTACTGTGATTGCAACCATATTTTTTATCTGCTTCCAGTTCTTCCCGCATCAGATTGTAGGCATCTTCGGAAACGGCAGCGACCTGTACTTTCATTTTGCAGAAAAATATCTCCGCATCTTCATGCTGATGACCTTTGCCAACGGGATCCAGCCTATGTCCGCCTGCTTTTTTACCTCCATTGGAAAAGCCAGGCTTGGTGTGATTATGTCCCTCACAAGGCAGGTGCTCTTCCTGCTGCCTCTGATCGTCATCTTCCCGGTCTTCTTCGGAATCGATGGCGTCATGTACGCAGGACCAATTGCAGATACCTCTGCATTTGTGCTGGCCGTTGTTTTTGCCAGACGTGAGCTTGGAGTCATGAAAGCTGCAGAACAAAACGCCTGACATAAAAAATGCCATGTAATTTACTGCCCATCGGCAATATATTACATGGCATTTCTCACATTCTCAGATATTTATCTGAAACCACCAATTTCTGATCTTTTCTTCATCCTCCGGCAGCTGCTTATGATCAGTCACCCTTCAGTACAACACGGATCTTCTTATAAATTACAAATACGATCAGAGATGTCAGTGCATATTTAAAGATATTAAACGGAGCAATGATCAGCAGTGCAAAGGTAAGCAGTCCGTTTACAGAGCTGTGTACTGCGCTTCCCATCTGGATAAAGGTCTCGATTGGCATTCCAAACGCCTTACCGTAAGCCGGAAGCAGTACAAAAGCATTGACAAAGCATGCAAGGATCGCTGTCAGGACTGTTCCTGCTGCCATACCTGCAACTGCATGTACTCTGCTCTTTTTATGGCGGAAACGATAGATCAGACCGGCCGGTACCACATAGGCACATCCAAACAGGAAATTGGCAACATCACCAACACCGGCAGTCATGGTTCCCTTAGTCACAAGATGTACGAGAATCTTCACAAGCTCGATCAGGATACCTGCCACAGGTCCCATAGCGAAGGTTCCTACCATAACCGGTACCTCGGAAAAATCAAGCTGATAAAAAGACGGTGCAAGAAACGGGATCGGAAACTCAAGATTCATCAATACTCCTGCCACAGCACCAAGCATGGCTACCTGCGCGATGGTTCTTGTTCTGCTTCTTTCCACAGCATTTCCTCTCTGTAATATCTGTTCACTCATAACTCTCTCTCCTTCTTCAGAAATATTCAAAGAAAATTTCCACAAGAAATCTTTATGCGAAAAAAATTTCTTCACATAAAAAGCCCCGGGAGCTTCTTCCCGGGGCACTGAGCACGTTCTTTAAATACTGCGCGTTCTTCTCTCATCCAGACTTTACTGTCGGTTTTGGAATTTGACCAGTTCGCGGACTTTACCGCCGGTAGGGAATCACACCCTGCCCCGAAGAAATTTTCTTTTTTATGAGTTCATTATAACGCGCTCTTTTTATAATTACAAGCCTTAATTCTGTCACAGAAGCATCCTGCTCCATTTATATAAATCTAAGATTCACTCCTTTATGATCAAACCCGGATTTTCTTTACCGTACTCCAGCTACTGTAAAGAACCTTTATGTATTTTGCAGTTCTGATTTTATCATATACACCCTTTGAATTAAAATAATACACCTGCGGAACTCCATACGTGGAAGTTTTTCCACCGCGAAGTCCTGTTACCATATGTCCAAGATAATCAAATCCATAATAATTATTGCCGATTTTTCTGACAAAGGCTCCATGTTTTCCACAGCTGGATATGTCTGCTTTATATGCAGCTCCGGTCTTTCCGAAATAATAGCGGCCGTCGATCATTACAAAACCATGGCCTTCCGGAATAGTGATAACTTTTCCATGCATTCTTCAACGGTTTATTTTTTACATAATAACGATATCTTAGGTTTCGGAGTTGGTGTTGCAGTAACTGTCACTTTAGCAGTCTGGGTTTTCGTTTTCTCTTACCTTCCCTTCCTTTATTGATCATATAAAATTTTTATTATAGTGCGCTTTACCATTTTATTCCAGTAAAAAGTTCTGTCAAATATCGTGTTTCCCATCCTTGCCGCACAAAGCAACATGCTGAATATACAAAAAGAGCCACCCTGATGTGATATTTTACCACAGACAGCAGCGGCTCTGACGTGTCAGTCTTTTATATTGTAATCAGGCGAATATACCCAATCCGCATTCTATCAACCAGTTTTCTGGCTGGATACTGCCAACACCACGTTCTACTGTGATGCTGCATGCTCATATGCATTCTGTATTCTTACAGAATATCGATATGCTCTCCTGCAAGTGCCTTGTTCATGCTTCGTACTGCGCAGAATTTACCGCACATGGAGCAGGTATCATCATGCTCCGGTTTGCGCTCGTTCCAGATACGTTTTGCCGTTTCCGGATCCATGGCGCATTCCCACTGTGCCTCCCAGTCAAGCTTTCTTCTGGCATCTGCCATCTTGTCATCGATCTCACGGGCACCGCGGACACCTTTGGCAATGTCTGCTGCATGTGCTGCGATCTTGGATGCCATGATTCCCTGTTTTACGTCCTCAAGATTCGGAAGTGCAAGGTGCTCGGCCGGTGTTACATAGCAGAGGAATGCTGCTCCGGACATAGCAGCTACTGCTCCGCCGATCGCGGATGTGATGTGGTCATATCCCGGTGCAACGTCAGTTACGATAGGTCCTAATACATAGAACGGTGCACCCTGACAGATGGACTGCTGTACTTTCATATTTGCCTCAACCTGATCAAGCGGCACATGTCCCGGTCCCTCAACCATAACCTGAACGTCCTTTTCCCATGCACGTTTGGTCAGCTCGCCAAGACGTACAAGCTCCTCGATCTGGCATACGTCTGTTGCGTCAGCCAGACATCCCGGACGGCAGGCATCTCCAAGGGAGATGGTCACATCATACTCGCGGCAGATATCCAGGATTTCGTCGTAGTATTCATAGAACGGATTCTCCTCACCGGTCATGCACATCCATGCAAATACAAGAGATCCTCCTCTGGAAACGATATTCATTTTTCTCTTGTGATTACGGATCTGATCGATGGTCTTTCTTGTGATTCCACAGTGAAGAGTTACAAAGTCAACACCATCCTGTGCATGGAGTCTTACTACATCGATAAAATCTTTAGCTGTCAGCGTATCAAGATCTCTCTGATAGTGGATAACGGAATCATAAACCGGAACGGTTCCGATCATTGCCGGACACTCGGATGTCAGCTTGCGTCGGAACGGAATGGTATTTCCGTGGGAAGAAAGATCCATGATAGCATGGGCGCCCATGTTTACAGCTTCCATTACTTTCTGCATCTCTACATCGTAGTCCTTGCAGTCTCTGGATACACCAAGGTTTACATTGATCTTGGTGCGGAGCATGGAACCTACGCCCTCCGGATCGATACATTTGTGATTTTTATTTGCACAGATCGCCACCTTACCGGAGGCTACCAGCGGAAGCAGTTCCTCTGTTGTCATGCGTTCCTTCTTAGCTACGATCTCAAGCTCAGGTGTGATGATGCCTTTACGGGCTGCCTCCATCTGTGTACTGTAATTTCTCATGTAAAAAAAATCTCCTTCCATAAATTCTTTGTGTTTATACAACAAAAAACCGGCTGCTGCAACGCATACGCATCACGGCAACCGGCTCTTAATCTTACGTACTTAATGAAAATCTTCTGTACTTCTGATTTCTTCTGTACTCTCTGATCTTCTGTGTCTTTAAGAATCCTTCGTGCATATGTCCCTACGTTGGCATTATCCAAATCAGGTTATGGGTCAAGACATTTACAGTCTACTCTCAGCTCGCTTCAGCGGGCCCCCCTGTTTTCATATGTTGGGGACGTTTGTTCGTCCATGTGGTTATTATAGTATACCGGCTAAAATTTGTAAACCACAATTCTGCATTTTATGACTTTTTCTTTCGACATAATCTGTCATTTTATCTCTCAAACTCCCCGGGATCTTTCTTTACAGACATTCTTCCACAGCTTTGCTGTTCCCCGTCAGGAGGACATCCGCAATCCGCATTCACTACTTATTGCTTTTCGCAATTACAGCAGTCGATTTCCCTGATCCGGTCAAGCTCTGCAAGGTTTTCTGCACCTGCACGGCGGATCCCCGCAAAAATGGAACCCGCAATATTGTGCCATACACTGAAGATCGCGCCCGGAAGTGTTGCAAGCGGATTGGCTGCAAAATTAGCTGCTGCCAGTGAGACAGGCCACTGTTCTGCATGCCTACCTCTATAGCTATAGCTGTTGTTCTGGAATACTCCACATGGAAGATTTTTGCAGCCAGAAATCCCAGCATCATACCGCAGAAATTGTGGATCGCCACTACTCCAAGCACCAGAACTCCACAGCTTACGATCTTCTCTGCATTTACAGCCACAATTCCTCCGATGATCATAACAATAGCTACAACCGACACCAGCGGCATAACGTCGGATACCTTATCCACATGCTCTCCCGCAAGGCTCCGAAGAAAAACTCCCAGGAGAACCGGGATCAGAATTACCTTTACCACAGAGATCACCATAGCCCAGAAGGATACTTCCACCCAGGTTCCTGCCAGAACATATACAAGAAACGGTGTCATCAACGGTGCTGCCAGTGTGGAAACTATAGTCATTCCCACAGAAAGCGCCACATCACCTCCTGCGATATAGGTGATCACATTGCTGGCTGTTCCGCCCGGACAGCATCCCACCAGGATCACTCCCAGTGCCAGATCTGCCGGAAGGTTCATCACTTTACACAGAAGCCAGGCGATCACCGGCATAATGGTATACTGAGCCACTGCACCGATCACCACTTCTTTGGGTCTGGAAAAAATTGCCCGGAAGTCATCCAGTTTTATGGTCAGACCCATACCAAACATGATCACTCCCAGAAATACAGACGTATAGTTCGTCATCCAGGAAAATCCGTCACGCCAGAAAAAAGCTAGGCAGGAAAAAGCGATGATAATGATCCCGATATATCTGGATGCAAGGCTGCTGATAATTCCGATTTTCTTTAAAACTTTTCCCATACATTATACCTCGTAGCTGAAGTTGTCGATCAGTCTTGTTTTTCCGATGTAAACAGCCATTGCTACAAGAACGCTGCGGTCAGCTTTTTCCACCGGCTGCATGGTAAGTGCATCTACCATGGATACATAATCAATCTTTGCCAGAGGCTCTGCTTCGATCACTGCTCGCATTTTTCCGAGAAGCTCTTCTGCCGGGATTCCTGCGTGAATGGCTTCCTGTCCGGCTTTTACTGCCTTTGACAGGCAAAGAGCTGCTTTTCTCTCTTCAGGGCTTAAGTATGTATTTCTGGAGGATTTTGCAAGTCCGTCCTCCTCACGGATGATCGGACAGCCTACGATCTCAATATCGAAGTTCAGATCACGCACCATCTTGCGAATGATGGCCAGCTGCTGTGCGTCTTTCTGTCCGAAATATGCTCTGTCCGGTGCCACAATGTGGAACAGCTTGGTCACAACGGTACACACACCTTTGAAATGGATCGGACGTGTTTTTCCGCAAAGTGTCTCTGACAGAGTATCTATACTTACAAATGCGTGGGGATCATGATACATCTCGGAAGGCTCCGGGCAGAAGATCAGGTCTGCTCCCAGGCTTTCGCAGAGTTTGCTGTCACGCTCAAAGTCTCTCGGGTAGGCTTCCAGGTCCTCGGTAGGACCGAACTGTGTAGGATTGACGAAATCGGATACCACTACGATATCATTCTGCTCTCTGCATTTTTTGATCAGGCTTGCGTGTCCCTCATGGAGAAATCCCATGGTTGGCACAAGGCCTACTGTTTTTCCTTCTTTTTTCCACGCTTTGATCTGTTTTCTTGTTTCTTCTACTGTTTTTGTTACCTGCATTGTGCTCTCCTCTTTTCCGGTTCTGGAACCGGTTTTCTTAATAGATTCGAGATAGCCTCTTTTCTGAATTCACCTTCGTCTTATTATCTTCCTGATCTGCGTCAGGCCATATCCTTCAGCAGTCCGTGTTTCTCATAATTGGTCACTCTGCTGATCCTGTTCTCTTCATCTACAAATACAACTGCAGGCTTGTGAGTACGGGCTTCTTCCTGCTCGTACTGTGCGTAAGCCATAATGATGATCTTGTCACCGGTGCTTACACATCTTGCTGCTGCTCCGTTCAGGCAGATCATACCGCTTCCGCGTTCTCCGCAAATGGTGTATGTCTCGAAACGGCTGCCGTTGTTCACATCTACGATCTGGACCTTCTCATATTCCAGTATCCCGGCAGCTTCCAGCAGTTCCTCATCCACAGTGATACTTCCTACATAATCCAGTTCCGCCTGGACAACGGTTGCTCTGTGGATCTTTCCTTTTAACATCTCTATTGTCATCTTATATAAGTCCTTTCCTGCAGGGAATAACTTTCAAGTGGATAAAAGCATCCGCTTCTGTATTTAATAAAAAAGCGTCTCGGGGTACACTTCGACCCTGAAACGCTTCTGATTGATTCCCTGTATATTGAGTCCTGTTTTTTATACACGAAAAGCATGCTCTTCAACAGTTGCTCAAAATTCCCATAACTGTTGTAACGCCTTCGTTATCATCGATACAGGCTCGTATCTTTTATAATTTTCATATATCCGTCCGTTCCCGATCCCGGGTTCCGGCTGGCTATTTTTATATAAGATTCCAGTGATTTCAGCCAGAGTATAGTTTTGAGTCCAAATACTATCTCTGTGGGGTATTATTGCACCCCGACACTGGTTTGTCAATAATTTTCATATTCTCTATTATCGTGAATGGCAGTAATAATCTCAAAACCAGTTACTTTCACCAAAAAACCCTCCCACACAGCAATTTCTCTGCCATGTGAAAGGGCTTTAGCTTTCTTCCTTTATGCACATTATTTATGGATATGCACATCCAGCTGATTATAAGGAATCTCAATTCCATAATAATCAAAATCTTCCTTGATCCTCTGGTTCAATCTCCATCTGGCTGCCCAGTAGCGGTCGGTATCTACCCAGACACGAAAGCCCATGATCACAGAGCTTTCTGCCAGCTCGTCTACGAATACCACCATCTCTTCGTCTTCTCTTGTATCCGGATCCTCGGTGAGGATATCTTCCAGGATATCCTTGGCCTTCTGGATATCTGCATTGTAAGAGATCCCCACTTTGATCTCCAGCCTTCGCTGATCCCTTGCTGTTACGTTGGTGATGGTCACATTGGAAAGAGTACCGTTCGGGATCACGATGTGCTTGTTATCAATGGATAACAGCGTTGTATAACAGATCTCGACCTTGGCTACCGTTCCCTCGCTTCCGTCCTGTCCGTTAACGATGATGTAATCCCCTACCTGGAAAGGCTTGAACAGAAGAAGCATCATACCTCCTGCCAGGTTGGCAAGTCCGCCCTGGAGGGCAAGACCCATAGTAACACCTGCAGTTCCGAGAAGTGCTGCCAGAGATGATTCCTTTACTCCAAAGCTTATGGATATGTTAAAGATCAGGAGTATGTAAAGTACGATCTTGACCAGTGAGGACATAAACTGTGCCACTCCTGTATCCAGCCTGGATTTTGTCAGTGATTTCCTCACAAACTTTACGATCCATTTAATTACCGTGCTTCCTACCCAGAAAGCAACAATAGCCAGAACAACCTTGATTCCGAATTTCGTGATGTCCGGCAGATAATTTTCAAACATCTGCCTGTACTGGCTTACCTGATTTCCGACCTCCTGCACGGTCTGTACAGTACTATCCAAATATAATCCCTCCTGTCTGATCGATCATTCGATATACATATGCGGATCGATCTATGAGCTTCAAAGCTTATTTCTGATATAAGCATTTCCTATAATCCGCATCTGGTAATATAATAATACAGCAGTGGTTTTTCCCTGTAAACCTGATTTCTCCGGTTCTATAAAGTATAGGGTATAAACCACTGCTGTATTTCTGTTATAGCTTTATTGTATATCGGTCCGGTAATCCGCCGCAGAATGCTGCAGAATATACTTGCCTGCTTCTCTTTACTCAGTTTTTCTCTTTATTTACTGATTCCCTTCATGGAAAGGCTGATCCGTTTTTTCTTCATATCAACACCAAGAACACGGACATCCACGATATCTCCCACACTGACTGCTTCCAGCGGATGTTTGATGAATTTCTCGCTCATCTCGGAAATATGGACCAAGCCATCCTGATGCACACCGATATCCACAAAAGCACCGAAGTCAATGACATTGCGGACAGTTCCCTTAAGAACCATGCCCTCTTTCAGATCCTTCATATCTAGGACATCGGTACGGAGGATCGGTTTCGGCATCTCGTCACGTGGATCTCTGGCAGGTTTTTCCAGTTCCTTTACGATATCACGTAAGGTTGGCTCTCCGATTTCCAGCTCCTTTGCCAGTTTTCCGTAATCGCGGATCTGCCCAGAAATACCGGTAAGCTTACGCTCTGCCACATCTTCCGGTGTGTAGCCCAGCTTTTCCAGGAGTTTTTTTGCTGCGTCATAGCTTTCCGGATGGACACTGGTTGCGTCCAGAGGATTTTTGCCTCCTGTGATCCGTGTGAAACCTGCACACTGCTCAAAGGCTTTCGGACCAAGCTTGGCAACCTTAAGAAGTTCTCTTCTTGTCTGGAAACGGCCGTTTTCCTCACGGTAGGCTACAATATTCTTTGCGATGGCCTTGCTAATTCCGGAAATATACTCCAGAAGGGATGCAGACGCAGTATTCAGATCCACTCCGACCTTGTTTACACAATCTTCCACAACGCCGTTAAGGGCTTCTCCCAGCTTTTTCTGGTTCATATCATGCTGATACTGACCGACACCGATGGATTTCGGATCGATCTTTACAAGCTCTGCAAGCGGATCCTGTACACGTCTTGCGATGGATGCGGCGCTTCTCTGTCCAACATCGAAATTCGGGAATTCTTCCGTGGCAAGCTTGCTTGCGGAATATACAGAAGCACCTGCCTCGTTGGTGATAACATACTGGACCTTTTCAGGGATTTCCTTAAGAAGCTCCACGATGATCTGCTCGGATTCTCTGGATGCCGTTCCGTTTCCTACAGAGATCAGTGTCACATGATATTTGCTGATAAGCTTTTTCAGGGTTTCCTTTGCGGCACGGATCTTGGTCTCATTGGTTGGTGCTGTGGGATAAATAACTGTGGTATCCAGAACCTTTCCGGTAGGATCTACCACTGCCAGCTTGCATCCGGTACGGAAGGCAGGGTCCCAGCCAAGAACTACCTGTCCTGCAATTGGAGGCTGCATGAGAAGCTGCTCCAGATTTTTGCCAAAGACATGGATGGCACCGTCCTCTGCTGCCTCTGTAAGGGCGCTTCGGATCTCACGCTCAATAGCCGGTCCGATGAGACGTTTATAGCTGTCCTCAATGGCTTCTTTCAGAACCGGTGTAGTGTATGGATTATCGCGGACGATCACCTGTTTTTCAAGATAACGGATGATCTCTTCCTCAGGTGCAAGGATCTTCACAGTAAGGAATTTCTCTTTCTCACCACGGTTCAGAGCAAGGACACGATGACCTGCAAGCTTTTTCACCGGCTCCTCAAAGTCATAATACATCTCGTATACAGACTGCTCCTTCTCATCTCTTGCGGTGGAACATATAGTTCCCTTATCCATTGTTCTCTTACGGATACTGATACGATAATCTGCTTCATCAGAAATGTGTTCTGCAATGATATCTCTGGCACCGCTGATGGCCTCTTCCACAGTTTTGACTTCTTTTTCCTCAGAAAGAAATGCTTTTGCCTCTTCTTCAAGAGGTTTCTTCGTCATCTGGAGAAGGATGATGTCGGCCAGAGGTCCCAGACCTTTTTCCCTGGCGATGATGGCACGTGTACGGCGCTTCGGGCGGTACGGACGGTAAAGATCCTCTACCACAACGAGTGTCTGCGCTGCCTCGATCTGTTTCTTCAGCTCCGGAGTCAGCTTGCCCTGCTCCTCGATGCTGCCCAGAACCTGAGCCTTTTTATCCTCAAGATTTCTTAAATAAGTAAGTCTCTCATTAAGATTACGAAGCTGTTCGTCGTTCAGTGTACCGGTTGCTTCCTTACGGTATCTGGAAATAAAAGGAATGGTGCAGCCTTCATCGATCAGCTTAACCGCCGCCTCGACCTGCCATTTCTCAACGTTCAATTCTCTGGTAATTACCTGAATAATATCCATTTTTATCTTTCTCCCGTTGTTTCAAATTTGCCTGAGGCTGCTTTTTCCTCTTTACACAGCTTCTGACATTTATCAAAGATCAATCTGTGCGATCACGTCCTTCAGAGCATTGGCGCTTGCATGAAGCTTCTCTGTCTCCTCCTCGGTCAGCGGAACACGAACGATACGTTTTACGCCTTCCGGTCCGATAGAAGCCATGGTACTAAGACATACGTCTTCAACACCGTACTCTCCGTGAAGCATGGTTGATACACTGACTATTGTATCAGATGCTGCAAGAAGAAGCGAGCAAAGTCTGCAAACAGATACGGCTACCGCATAAAATGTAGCACCCTTCTTGGCGATCACAGTTGATCCTGAAGTATGAACATACTCCAGAACCTCTTCTCTGTCAAGTGGCTGCAGATCTTTCTGATCCTCATGAACGATTTTGTCAAACTCATCAAGGGTCGCACCTGCAACAAAGGCTCTGGACCACGGTACAAAGGAAGTATCTCCATGCTCTCCGAATACATAGGCATGGATGTTTTTCTCAGATACACCGTAGTGCTGGGAAAGTCTGCAGCGGAGACGGGCCGTATCCAGGGCGGTTCCGGAACCAAGGATCTGATTTTCCGGCAGTCCGGAAAGCTTTGCAAATGCATAAGTCATAATATCACATGGATTACTTACGATAATATAAAGCGCTTTGGGAGCCACCTTTACGATCTCCGGAGTAATACTCTTCATAATGTTGACGTTGGTCTGTGTCAGCTCGATGCGAGTCTGTCCCGGTTTTCTGGCAATACCGGAAGTGATGATCACAATGTCAGAATCTACAGCATCCGGGTAATCTCCTGCCACGATGGAGATCGGCTCACGGAAACTGGTTCCCTGCTCAATATCCATAACCTCACCTTCAGCCTTATCTTTGTTAATATCGATCAGAACAATCTCTGATGCAATACTCCTCTGTGATAAGGTATAAGCGATAGTTGCTCCTACACTTCCTGCTCCGATGATCGTAATTTTACTGCTCATATTTGTTCTCCTTTCAGCGTTGTTTGTCATTTTAATAACAACTTTAATTACACACATTCAAACATAACATAAAACATTGCCCTGTGCAATAAAAATTTTATTGTATTTCTCAGGTTAATTCCCGCTAATTTGCATTTCAAATTATTTAAACCGATTATATTTTCTGATATTTTCCCTATTATTCTGTATACATTCCTGTTATTTTTTTATCGATTTATAGAAGCAATTTCAGAAACCTAGCAAAAAACCTCTGAACTTCAAAAAAAATCAAGAAGTCCAGAGGTTTCTTTCACCTCTTATTATTGGCTTAGATTCAGATGTTTATAGCTGCTCCAACGTTCACTCGGTTAATTCTTTGCCTGGGCAAGGGCCTTTTGTGCAGCGTCCAGGATCCCTTCGGAGGAATATGTGGCTCCGCTGACAGTATCGATCCCATCCGCCGACTGGTTTGCCATGATCTGAGAATAAATCGTGCTCCATGCAGGATCAAAAAATTCCGGTGTATCCTGATTTGTCTGCTCAATGGATACGATCTGGCCTCCTGAGATCGTAATTGTCAGATATGTTTTTCCTCCATATCCAAAAGCCGAGCCTGTATACGTTCCATCTCTGTACATTCCCACCGGTTCCGGTGCTTCCGTTGGCTCCGGTGTTGCATCCGGCTCATCTGTCCCTGGTGTTGGAGTTACATTGGGTTTTTCAGGAACCGGCGTCACATCCGGGTCGTCCGGCTCCG
>OBAE01001297.1_pt1 | contig 13504 bp, 7 predicted proteins | sample 1517641 | NCBI WGS metagenome assembly OBAE01 (sample SAMN04571701, study PRJEB22368) | human gut metagenome | biome: human gut; material: stool | host: Homo sapiens | place: Luxembourg | collected 2012-08-30 | reverse complement strand
TGGACGAACTGCTGGACGACCCGCGCACGGAGGTGGCGGAGCTGCCGCGCGAGGAGGAACTCGACGAGCCCCTTACGCTCGTACCTGTTGCGCTGCCTCTGGACGAACTGCTGGACGACCCGCGCACGGAGGTGGCGGAGCTGCCGCGCGAGGAAGAGCTCGACGAGCCCCTTACGGAACCGGAGGAGGCACTGCCCCTCGATGCGGACGAACCGGAACGTACGCTGCTGCTCGATGATGAGCCGCGGGATGCGGATGATGAGTACCGCGATGCGTTCGGGCTGTAACCGTACCGGCTGCCGGGATTCGAATTGGGTCTGTAAGAGTAGTTGGGATTCCCGTGATGCCAATGGTCATGCCATCCCGGATGCCACCAACCCGGATACCATCCCCAGTTCGGGCCCCATCCCCAACTCCATCCCCAGTTGAAGCCCCAGCTCCATCCCCAATAGGGCGAGTAGTAACTTCCGAAATAGAAACCGGGATTCCAATAGTAGGGGCTGCTCCAGTAACTCCACGGCGTGAGATAGACGGGATTGACGATGACATTCCCTCCCACGATGGAGATGTCGTAGAACCCCGGGCCGTAGACGCCGTCCACGAAGAAAGCCGTGTCGTAGTAATAGTCGTAATAACTGGACGGACGGACATAGTACGGGTCTTCGAACATGCTCAGCCGCCGCAAGTAGGCACTTTCGTATCCGTCGCGGTAACCGTCTATGTAGCTGTCCGAATAACCGTCGTCTATTCCCTCCAATATGATGCCGTCCTCGGCGTCGGCCTGTGCCAGCATGGCTTCGATGCCCGCACGGCGGGCTTCCGCTTCGGCCTGTTCTATTTCCGCCTGCCTGCGTTCGGCCTGCGCTATGGCCTGCCTGTCATGCGTCCCGTACATGTTGTCGTAATACGGGGAGGCGGATGCGGCATAGCGGGAAGCGGTACATCCGGCGGTCAGCACGGCGGCGAGTCCGGCCAGCGCCGCTCCCAAATATTTAATCATCTTTCTCATAGCTGTAAGCGTTATGTTATGGTTCCCTCTTTCGTTATGATAACGCAGGAATCCGTTTTCTGTTTTGTAACCCGCACCGCGGAATGTATATATATAAGACGCTGCGGTTCCCTTTTTTGTTGCATCATAATTTGTGCCACCTCCGCCGGTGTCGCTTATCCAAAGCTACGAAAAATATTCCGCCGGGCGGAGCTCCGGCGGACGAGCCGGAAAAAATGGGGGGTGAAGTGCGGCCCGGACCGGTTTTTGTCCCGTACGGGCTAAAATTTATGTTGTTTAAACGGATTTAAACGGATTCTGAGTACCTTTGTCACTTGCAAAGATAAATATTTCTTACAACATACGATTATGGCAAAAGAGTTAAAGGAGTTGACCAGCCGTGCCGAGAATTATTCGCAATGGTACAACGACCTCGTGGTGAAGGCGGGTCTTGCCGAAAGTTCGGCTGTTCGCGGATGCATGGTGATAAAGCCATACGGATATGCCATCTGGGAGAAGATGCACAGGGCTTTGGACGACATGTTCAAGGAGACGGGCCATGTCAATGCCTATTTCCCGCTTTTCATACCCAAGTCGTTTTTCAGCCGTGAGGCCGACCATGTGGAGGGTTTCGCCAAGGAGTGCGCCGTGGTGACGCACTACCGCCTGATGAACAATCCCGACGGGGAGGGTGTCGTCGTGGACCCGGATGCGAAACTCGAAGAGGAGCTTATCGTGCGTCCGACCTCCGAAACCATCATCTGGAATACGTACAAGAACTGGATACAGTCTTACCGTGACCTGCCTATCCTTATCAACCAGTGGGCCAATGTAGTGCGTTGGGAGATGCGTACCCGGCTCTTTCTCCGTACAGCCGAATTCCTCTGGCAGGAGGGGCATACGGCGCATGAAACCAAGGAACAGGCGCTGGAAGAGGCAGACAAAATGATAAACGTCTATGCCCGTTTCGCGCAGAACTGGATGGCGCTGCCGGTTATCATGGGGCGCAAGACGGCCAACGAACGTTTTGCCGGTGCGGAGGAGACTTTCACCATCGAGGCGCTCATGCAGGACGGTAAGGCGCTTCAGAGCGGTACGTCGCACTTCCTGGGACAGAACTTCGCCAAGGCGTTCGACGTGCAGTTCGCCGGTCGGGACGGCAAGCTCGATTACGTATGGGCGACCTCGTGGGGAGTTTCGACGAGGCTGATGGGGGCGCTCATCATGGCGCATTCGGACGACAACGGGTTGGTGCTGCCGCCCCGGCTCGCACCCACGCAGGTGGTGATGATACCTATTTATAAAGGCGAGGAGGAGCTTCGCCGCATGGTGGGCGAGATGGAGACCGTCGCCGCGAAGCTGAAGGCCAAAGGCATTACCGTCAAGATAGACGACCGCGACAACGTCCGTTCCGGATTCAAGTTCGCCGAGTACGAACTGAAGGGATTCCCGGTGCGCATCGTGATAGGGCCGCGCGACCTGGCCGCCGGAACGGCGGAGGTGATGCGCCGCGATACGCTCGAAAAGGAGACGGTACCGATAGCGGGTATCGAGGATTACGTGAACAGGCTGTTGGCCGAGATACAGGACAATATCTACCAGAAGGCGCTTAAATTCCGCGATTCCATGATTACCAAGGTGGATACCTTCGAGGAGTTTACCCGCGTGCTGGACGAGAAGGGCGGATTTGTGCTCGCGCCGTGGGACGGTACGACCGAAACGGAAATCCGCATCAAGGAGCTTACGAAAGCGACGATACGCTGCATCCCGTTCGATTCGATGGAAGAGGGAGGCGTGGATATGCTGACGGGCAAACCTTCGCAGCGGAGGGTGCTTTTCGCAAGGAGCTATTGATATCGCCTCGGCTCGCTTTGTCGAGGTGCAAGAGCGGTTTTCGGAGGGGTCGGCTTTGCAAAGCCGACCCCTCCGCTGTCTGATGCTTCGGGGGGAGAGGCTGCCGCCGGGTACCGGTTCCGTTCGCGGCGCAAAAAAAGCCCCGGCCCGTCCTGTGGGCGGACGGTATCGGGGCAAGGAACCCGGTTGCACGGAAACGTTTCAGAGCTTCGTGCGTTTGAGGGTATAGTTGAGTTTGGAATCGGCTCGTTTGAGGTCTTTGCCGACCATCGTCAGGCTGCCGTCTTTCTCCTTCAGGAAATAGTGGACGGTACTGTCGTCGGAGGGGGTGAGCTCCAGGTATTCCGTCCCTTTATTCGGACCCTCGCCCTGGAGAGTGACGAAACGCCCCGTTTCGGTAAATATCGCATCCCGGCCGTTTTCTCCTTCGATATAGGTCGTTACGAGCGCATAGACACCCCGCGTGACACCCTCCTGCCGGACGATGGTAAGGTCGTAGTCGATGCCGGGACCGTCGGCGGCCGGCGTTCATTGATGACCGCACCGGCTTTCGGGTCTTTTACCAGCGAATCCGCAATTTTTATCCGCGTGGCTTCGAGGTTGTGGTCGCCCTCGACGGTGGTGAGCTCTATCGTCTCCTTATAGACGCTCTCCTTCTGCGCCTTTTTGTTCCTGTTTCCGCAGGAGCACAGCAGCGCGCCGCACAGGGCGGCGATGACAATGAGTCTGGTTTTCATAATCATGTATTTTTGGTTTGTATTAATCGGCGGACGCACCGCACGTTTCGGGTACACCCGTTTCCTGTTTCGTGTCAAATTCCGTGCCTTTCCGCCGCCGCGCCAGTTCGTTGATGAAGTCGCTCAGGACGTTCATGTAGTTGATGAATGCCTCGTAGCTCGACGGATAAGGGTTTTCGCCGGTCTGCTGGCCGTCGTCCGTGAACCATTTGGTGGCCATCCAATAAAAGTTGTCGGCCGTCTGCAGGAAATTCCAGACGTGGTTGAAATCGGGGTCGCCGAGCTGCCGGACGTTTCCGGCCTGGGCATAGAGTTTGCCGAAGGCTTCCTGCTGGAGTTCGTTGCCAAGCCAGGCAGATAGGTCGCGTTCTTCGTCGGCCCACGTCACTTCGTGGTTCGCGTAGAGTACCCCGACGGGCTGGTGACGTGCGGCGCTCTCCGATACGGTAGCGAATTCGAAACGGTCCGAGGCGGCTGCCCCTTCGGCGAAGGCGCGGAGGAAATCGAATATTCCCGTGTCGGCCCGCTGCCACGAGCCGAATGCTTCGTAATCCGTACAGAGATTGACCACCTCGCCCCGGTCACCCGCTATCCATTCGAGGAACTTGTCGGCCGTCAGCGGCCATTCCGACCACCTGCGGTCGGAGAAGCGGAACGCCAAATCGTCGCTCAGGCGGTAGTTGCGCAGCAACAGACGCAGTTTCTGGTTCGTGGCACCCGCATAGACGTAGTTGGGACTTTTCCAACCGAGCAGGTGCTTGGCGCCTTCGGCCAGCATGGTCTTGTAGCCGAGCGAAGCGACCGTCTCGCCTATCGAATCGGAGTAGAGCATCGCGGTGTTGAAGAAGGCGTCCGGCGTCTGGCCGAACTCCTCCCGTATCATCTCCGCATGGCGCTGCACTTCGGCGGTGAACTCCTCTCGGCCCGCCAGAGCGGCGAGCGAATAGGAGTAGGTGCCGCCGACGAACTCTGCGCACCCGGTGGCGGCCAGTTTTCTGAAGCCGCGCAGTACGTCGGGAGCGTAGGAGCGCATCTGCTCCAGGGCTGTCCCCGAGATGTAGAAACTGACGCGGAGTCTTCCTCCGGTGGATTTTATCAGCTCCAGCAGCAGGTCGTTCATGGGCAGGTAACACTCCGCCGCCGCGCGCTGCATGAGGGTGCGGTTGCGGGCGTCGTCGAGGTAGTTGTGGTCGATGCCCATGTTGAAGAACCGATAGGTCTTCAGCCGCATGGGTTGATGCACCTGGAAAAATAATGAGATGGTTTTCATATATGGCAACTTTTATCGTTTCGGTTCGTATCCTTTCCGCCGGCTGCGGCGGGTCAGGCAGGCGGTACCGTCGGGTGCCGGTCCGCTCTATCGGCTGCCGGTTCCGGCGAGCTGTTCATAGACCGCCTTTACCTTTGCCGCAGCGTTGCTCCACTTGATGCCCGTGACCTCCTCGTGTCCCTTGCGGGAGAACATGCGCGCCAGGGCGGGGTAGGTGACAAGGGCGTAGATAGCGTCGGCCATGGCATCCACGTCCCAATAATCCACCTTCAGCGCGTAGTCGAGCACTTCCGCGACGCCCGACTGTTTGGAGATGATGACCGGTACGTTGGATTTCATCGCCTCCAGCGGGGATATGCCGAAAGGTTCCGAGACCGACGGCATGACATAGACGTCGCTCATGGCGAACATGCGGTTCACCTCGGCACCCTTCAGGAATCCGGTGAAGTGGAAACGGTCGGAGATACCGAGCGTCGCCACACGCCTGACTACGTGGTGCATCAGGTCGCCGCTTCCGGCCATGACGAAACGGACGTTCGGGACCCGTCGGAGCACCTTCGCCGCCGCTTCGACGAAGTAATCCGGCCCCTTCTGGTAGGTGATGCGTCCCAGAAAGGTCACGATTTTGTCGTCCAGGCCGCGTACCGCCTCGCCCTCGTCGTTCTCCGAAAAACGGACGGCATTGTGGACGGTAACCACCTTTTCGGGCGGAATGCCGTACTTCGTTATGACGATGTTGCGTGTCAGGTTGCTTACGGCTATCACCCGGTCGGCAGCCTCCATGCCCGCCCGTTCGATGTCGTAGACGGCGCGGTTGATGTGTTCGCCGCTGCGGTCGAACTCCGTGGCGTGCATGTGTACCACGAGCGGTTTGCCCGACACGGCTTTGGCCGCCATGCCGGCGTAGTAGGTGAGCCAGTCGTGGGCGTGGATGACATCGAATTTGCCCGCCAGGTCGCGGGCTACCTGCGCGGCCACCGTGGCGTAGCGGGCCACCTCTTCCATCAGGTTGGCGCCGTACCGCCCTGAAAAGTTGTAGCGTTCGCGCCAGACCTCTCCCGGGAAGGTACGCTTTTCGCCTGCCTTCCTGTAGGCCTCACCCAGCGAGGCGAACTCCTCCGGCGAAGAGTAGGGGACGAGGTTGGAGTCTATCTGGATGAACGAAACCCGTTTCCATAACTCTCCGGCGTATTCGCCGCTTTCGTAGAGCGCCTCCACGTCGCTGGCATTCACGATGCGGACGAACCGCTGGTCTTCGTCGCCGTAGGCTTTCGGAACGACGAAGATGACCTCCACGCCGTTCCGGGCGAGCCCGCGCGTCAGTCCGTAGCTCGCCGTACCCAGTCCGCCCGCGATGTGGGGCGGAAACTCCCATCCGAACATCAGTACCCTCATGTTTCCCTCCTCTTTTTGTCTCTTTGCTGCCGTATGTGTTTCTGCATGGTGTATCCTTTGCGTTTTCGGAACGTGCCCCGCACTTTCCGAAGCCTTCTATTCCCTCTCTTTCCAGTAGTCAATCATGTCGCGGATGCGGAGCAGCGCCCCTACGCTCCAAGCCTGAGAGATGGCACCGCGCTGCGCATGGGGCGGGTCGCCGTCGTATATCTCCGGTACCGAGCCTATGCCGTAGCTGCTGATATCCTCCTCGAAGGCGGCGAGCAGCTCTTCCGCTTCCCGTACGAACGCTGCTCCGCGCAGGTCGAATCTCGCCTTGACATAGTGTTCGAGCGGCCATACCCATACCGTTCCCTGATGGTAGGCCGCGTCGCGCGTGGGCTGGTCGCCTTCGTAGCGCCCCTTGTAGAGCGGATTCCGGGGTGAGAGCGTGCGCAGACCCCGCGAAGTCAGCAGATGCTGCCGGACGGTGTCCAGAACGGAGAGCTGCATCGCTTCGTCGGGCATCTTGTAGGCGAGCGAACAGGCGAGTACCTGGTTGGGGCGTATGAAGGTGTTCTGCGTACCGTCGGCAGCGACGTAATCGGCCAGGTATCCGCCGTCGTCGTACCAGAACATCGTGAGAAACGAATCGCGTACGAGGGCGGGTATATCGTGCCACGCTTCGACGAATTGCCTGTCGCCGAACTGTTCGGCCAGCTCCAGCGTATAGCATACGGCATTGTACCAGAGTGCATTGATTTCCACCTGGTAGCCGTCGCGGCCCGTGACCGGACGGCCGTCCACTACCGCGTCCATCCACGTCATCGCCAACGACGGGTGCGAAGCCCGTACGAGTCCGTTGCGGTCGGTACGGACGACTTCGCCGATGCCTTTGCGGTAGGCGGCGAGTATCTCTTTCATGTAGTGGCCGTAACGCTCCCAGACCTCCCGGGCGGAGGTTCGGGCGGCGAGCTGCTGGAGTACCCAGAAGAACCACAGCGGAGCGTCCGCCGAATTGTAGGCGGTGCCCATGTTCGGGAAAAGCCCCTCCTGCAACTGTCCGGTGAGTGTGTCGAGCACCTCCGTGCAGCTTCGAATGTCTCCCTGCGAAAGCGTGACGCCCGGCAGGGCGATGAAGGTGTCGCGGCCCCAGCGTCCGAACCACGGATAGCCTGCGACGATGTCGGTACCGCCGGCATTGCGGACGATGAATTGCCGGGCCGAGTGACGGAGGCAGGAGAGGAAATCGTCCTTGCGCGACCGCCGTGCCGCTTCGGCTTCGAACATCTCGTCGAGCATCGCCGGAGAGGAGACCTCTTCGAGCGAGCAGGAGAATACGACGGGCTTTCCCTTCGTGATTTCCGTCTCGAAATAGCCCGTGGTGAGCAGGTCCTCGAGGTAGTCGTAGCCGCGCTCGCGCTCTTCGGTGTATTCGAAATTGTAGTACCAGTCGGGCGCCGGGATGAACTCCGCCCCGGCGTCGGTTTGCAGGTAGAGCCACGGAAAGCCTTCGTAGAGCCGGTTGCGGACGCCTCCGGTGACGGGGAAGGAGCGGCCGTCGGCATAAAAGTTGGCCTTGCTCAGGGTGTGTTTGTCGCGGAAGGCGAGGAACGGCCTCAGGCGCAGTATGGTCTGCGAGCGGGCTTCGAGCAGCGTGTAGCGGATGAGCAACTGTGCGTGGGCATGTATCCAGAGAATCTCCTTACGCAGCAAAACGCCCCCTACACGGTAGGTCAGCGCCGGCAGCGGCGTATAGGTGAAATCGACGAGATATTTGTGCCCTTTCGGCTCGTAGGTCTCCGGAAAACGGTGCAGGGCGAGGTTGAAGGAGTGGTCGTGCTGTACGACGGTTTCGTCCAGCGACGAGAGCATCACGTAGTCGTGCTCGTCGCCCTCCCTCACCGGGCCTACGAAGAGGCCGTGGTATTTCCTCGTGTTGCAGCACACGATGGTGGTGCTCATATAGCCGCCGGCACGGTTGGTCGAGAGCATCTCGCGGCGCAGGGCGTATTCGAGGTTTCCCAGTTGATTCTTGTCGAATTCGAGGACTGACATAAGGCTTTGTATTTTACTGTTCTGTTCTTTGTCCGTTCGCGGCGGGTCGGCCTGCTGCAGGGAATGTTTCCCCCTGAACGTTTCGGAAAGGACGGTTCCGTATCGTATCGACGGACCTGTGCCGTTTCCCTCTCTCCCGGCCGTGTTACGCCCATTTCACCAGCGCGAAATCCATGCGGTGGGGCAGCAGGTCGTTTTTCGGATAGACCCGGATGGCGACGTCGAACGAGCCGGGGAAGGTCGGTATGGAATTGACCGCATACCGGACAAGGCTTCCATCCGTTTCGGTGACGTTGAGGTCCATCCGGTCCAGTATTCGCACCTGTGAATCCGGTTCTATCTGGTCGGCGATGATGAGCTCCACGCCGATGTCCTGTGCATCGAGACCGTCTACGTCCACGACGGCTTCGATACGGTAGGGCGTGTTGACCATGATGGCCTCGCGGCCCACGTCGAACTGTTGTACGCTGACTATCCGGACTTTGTCCCACGCCGCGCTGACGCGTCGTTTCCAGGCGGCTATCCGGCGGGCCATGTCGTAGTCGTCCTTGCGCATCTCCAGGGTACGTGCCCACAGTTTACTGTAGTAGCGTTCCTGGTAATCGGTGAGCATCCGGTTGGTGGTGAAGTTGGCTGCGATGTCGGCCACGCAGCTCTTCATGGCGGCTACCCAGCCGTGGGGAATGCCGTCTTCCCCCCTGTCGTAATAGAGCGGAACGATTTCCTCCTCGATGGTCCGGTAGAGAAGCGCCGCATCGAGTTCGTCCTGGTAGCGCGGGTCTTCGTAGGTCCGTTTCATCGGAAGTGCCCAGCCGGCCCCCTTGCGGTAGCCCTCGACCCACCAGCCGTCCAGCACGCTGAACTGCATCACTCCGTTCATGGCGGCCTTCATGCCGCTCGTACCGGAAGCCTCCTGCGGCCGGGTGGGAGTGTTGAGCCATACGTCCACCCCCTGCACCATGCGCCGGGCGATGTCCATGTCGTAATTGGCGAGGAACATGATTTTTCCTGTGAACTCCGGCATGGCCGATACCTCGATGATGCGTTTGATGAGCTCCTGTCCCGGAATGTCGTTGGGGTGTGCCTTGCCGGCGAAGACGAACCGTACCGGGCGTTCCGGGTTGTTTACGATGGCGGAGAGCCGCGCAAGGTCGGTGAAGAGCAGGTTGGCCCGCTTGTAGGTGGCGAAACGGCGGGCGAACCCTATCGTCAGGGCATCCCGGTCGAACGATTCGATAATTTTCACCATCCCCTGTGGAGAGGTCATGTTGCTCTGTTCCGGTGCGAGGTAATAGTGGCGGATATTCTTTATCAGTTTGGCTTTCTGTTCCATGCGCGTTTGCCAGAACCGTTCGTCCGGAATCTCCCTGGCTTTCTGCCAGGCCTCGATGTCGTATTGTTCGCCGGAGAAGCCCTCCGGGAAATATTCCGCGTACATCCTGCGCATGCTGGAGGCCGTCCAGGTCGGAAAATGAACGCCGTTGGTAACGTAGCCTATGTGGAGTTCGTCGTGGAAATAGCCAGGCCATATACCGCCCAGAATCTCCTTGCTTACCTGACCGTGCAGCCAGCTCACTCCGTTGATTTCCTGCGACATGTTGCTTGCCAGAACGCTCATCGAGAACTTCTCCGACGCATCGTTCGGCTTCGTTTTGCCCAGGTTGATGAACTGTTCCCAGGTGATGCCCAGCCGGTCGGGGTAGTGTGACATGTACTGCCGCAGCATGGATTCCGGAAAGGCGTCGTGTCCGGCCGGTACGGGAGTGTGGGTAGTGAAGAGCGACGAGGAGCGCACGACCTCCAGCGCTTCGCTGAACGACAGTTTGTGGCGCTCTATTAGCCTGTTGATGCGTTCGATGCCGATAAAGGCCGCATGTCCTTCGTTGCAGTGGAAGATGTCGGACTGTATGCCAAGCTTGTCCAGTGCGCGGATGCCGCCTACGCCGAGCAGGATTTCCTGCCGGAAGCGGTTCTCGAGGTCGCCGCCGTAGAGGTAGTGGGTGATGGAGCGGTCTTCGACGAGGTTCAGGTCGTGGTCGGTATCGAGCAGGTAGAGTTCCGTGCGGCCTACGTCGCATTTCCAGATGCGGGCCGTGACGTAGCGGCCGGGAAACGAGATGCGGACAGAGCACCAGTTGCCCATGTCGTCGCGCACGGGTGTGATGGGGAGCTTGTTGAAATCCTGCGCTTCATAACCCGCCTCCTGGGCTCCGTTGGCCGAGAGCCGTTGGGTGAAGTAACCGTAACGGTAGAGCAGACCGACACCTACCATGGGGACGTTTTTGTCGCTCGCCTCCTTCAGGTAGTCGCCCGCCAGGATGCCGAGGCCTCCCGAATAGATTTTCAGGGAGCTGTGCAGACCGTATTCCATGCTGAAGTAGGCGATGCGCGGCGACTGACGCCGCTCTTTTCCGGACATGTAGCGCTGGAAGTCGGCATAGACTGCATCCATTCTGGCGAGAAAAGCGTCGTCCCGTTCGAGTTCCTGCAGTCTCCGGACGTTGAGCTGGTCGAGAAAGGCAATCGGATTGCGGTTACACTTCTCCCATAGCGGCGCGTCGATATATTCGAACATCTCCCGTGCGCCGGAGGCCCACGACCACCACAGGTTTTTGGAGAGTATCTCAAGCGGACGGAGCCTTTCGGGCAGGGAGACCTCCACGATGAGCCGCGTCCAGGTCGGGCGGCTGCTTACGAGCTGCTGCTTGACGAAATTGACCTGTTCGGTGTGGGCGCCGCTGTCGTAAACGGTACGCTTGCTGCGCCCTCCGGCCGCACGGAGGGCTTTGTCGTATGCCTGCCAGTAGTAGACTACGAGATTTTGCCACAGGGCCGTCTGTGCCGTTTCGCAGGCCGAGTGCCTCGCGGCCTCGTATCGCTCCGCATCCATGGCGGCGTATCCCTCGATGGCGCGGGCGATTTCGTCGATGACTTCGGCATCGTTGTCGTCGGTGCGTCGGATGACCGTTACCCCCTGCGTCTGCGGCAGGTGGTCGGCCACCCAGAGTCCGAAACCCGCCAGCGAAGTCGTGATGGTGGGTACCGAGAAGGCGACGCTCTCCAGCGGCGTGTAACCCCACGGTTCGTAGTAGGATGCGAAAACCGTTGCGTCCATCCCCACCAGCAGTTCGTAGTAATCCACATTGAAGATACCGTCCTGTCCGTCGAGATACGACGGTACGAAGATGAGTTTTACGCGACTCTCTGCCTCCGTGAGGCTGCTGCCTTCGACGGAGCGTACGATGGGGTCCCATTCGGGGGATGTCAGATGATGCGTCACATAGGGCAGGGAAGCCGTTCCGACCGGTACCGACGGGTCGGCAAGATGGGCGGCGAGCTCCTTGCGCGGGCCGTTGTTGCCGGCCGGAACCATGATGTAGGCGAGTATTTCCCGCTCCTGCCGTTCGGACGCAAGCCGTTTCAGCGATTCCAGAAATACGTCTATGCCTTTGTTGTGGAATTCGTAACGACCGCTCGTTCCCACAATCAGCGGTTCGCGGTCGAATGTATGACCGAGGCAGGCTTCGGCTACCGAAATCAAGAGCCTGCGCGCTTCGGCCCGCTTGCGGTCGAACATGGCGCCCTGCCAGACGAAATCGTCTTCGAAACCGTTGGGAGTGACCTCGTCCGGTTCCCTGCCGAGCAGGTACCGGCATTCGCGGGCCGTGATGTCGCTGACCGTACAGAAGCAGTCGTGGTTGGCAGCGGCAATTTTCTCGAGCGAGTGTTTGGCAACTATGTTGAACTGACGGGCGAGGTCGTCCGCATTCAGGTCGGGCAGTTGTCTGTACAGTGGGATGCCGTTGCCGGCAATGCTTCTCCCTACGACCGTGGCGTGCGTCGAGAAGACCGTGGCGGTGTAAGGAGCGTGCTGCCGCAGGTAGAGACCGCCGCTGGAGGTCATCCATTCATGGAAATGCGCTACCGGCATTTCGTTGGGGGTACAGAACATGTTGCAGTAACTCTCGATGACCTTGCCTGCGGCATAGCCGAACAGCACGGGTTCGATATAATCCCACTGGCCGCTTATCGAATCGACCTTGTAACTCTCCCAGAGAGCTTTCAGAATGTCGTCCTTTTTGTTGAAGAACGAGCTGAAATCCACCAATATGGTGATGGGGCGCCCATTGACGTTCCATCGTCCTATCCTGATACGTATGCCTTCGCTGTAAACCATCTGCTTCCATTCGGCAAGCAGGCCGGTATCCTCTTCGAATTCCGTATTGTCGTTCTCGCGGTGGATATCCGGACCAATGGTTATGTAGCGGTTCCCGAGTGCTTCTACCATCGTCTGTGCCTTGGTGGCCACTACCGTATGTATCCCGCCCACCTTGTTGCATACCTCCCAGCTCACCTCGAAAAGGCGGTCGGGCCGTATCAGGGTTTCGTTGTTCTGATTTTCCATAGTTATTTTTTTGCTTCCGGGGATGTGGTGTCGCTCCCGGAATTCTCTCCGATAACGGTTAAAGGTAGGGAATATTTTGAGATTCTTCCCTCTCTTTTGGCCGATTTAATGACATTGTTTCCGCTTTTTAATGGAAATTTTCTATCTCCAAAAATGGCGCCAAGCCGGTTGTCCGGATTATAAAATGGCATATATATTAAAGGTATGATTTGGAAAGCGGAAGAGGTGGGAGAACGGTTGGAGAACGAGCCGCGTAGAGGATGGCGTGGAAGCGTCTTTTTTAGTGTTAATAGTGGTTTGATAATCAATTATATATGAAAATGAAGAAAAAAAAGCTAAAAAAAAGTTTCGGATTGATTTGGAAGTTTGAAACGTTTGCGCTTATCTTTGCACCCGCTTCCGGAAATCAAACGGAAGACAACAACGAGGTTCTTTACAAAAACAGGATATGTTAGACGTGACAAAATGACGGAATGTCAGTGCGTTATGGCGACAAAAAGAATGATGTGCGTTTAGTACGCAATAATCCGGCTTCGGCAGACGTTCTTTAAAGCATATTCGAAAAAAAAGTGGTTCGCCGCTTTGGAAATTTGAAAAAAGCCTTTACCTTTGCAACCCGTTTCGATAAGAAACGCAAATTGCGGAGAAAGCAATAAAGAAACAAGTTCTTTGAAGATATTTGAGCAGCTAAAGTTTATCCAGGTCAGCAATGACCGGATATCAAAAATACCTTTGAGATATAGCCAAGATTTATAACAATTCATTACAATGGAGAGTTTGATCCTGGCTCAGGATGAACGCTAGCGGCAGGCCTAACA
>OBAE01001295.1_pt1 | contig 13514 bp, 10 predicted proteins | sample 1517641 | NCBI WGS metagenome assembly OBAE01 (sample SAMN04571701, study PRJEB22368) | human gut metagenome | biome: human gut; material: stool | host: Homo sapiens | place: Luxembourg | collected 2012-08-30 | reverse complement strand
TGCACCCTCGGCTATCAGCTTGTGCTTTTCGATAAGAGTAAGTATTGCCGTTGAGATCTCATCATCTGTAACAGTTACTATATCGTCAACATACTTTCTGCAAAGCTCGAATGTATTAGAACCGGGCTCCTTTACTGCGATACCGTCTGCTATGGTGGAAACGTGGTCAAGGCACTCTATCTTGCCGTCCTTGACAGATGTCTGCATACTGGGTGCGCCTGCCGCCTGAACACCGTAAATCTTTATATCGGGTTTTAATGACTTCATCGTGAATGCAACGCCCGAAATAAGTCCGCCGCCGCCGATAGGCACTACAACAGCGTCAATATCGTCAAGCTGTTCAAGCAGTTCAAGACCTATCGTTCCCTGTCCTGCGATTACATCCTCATCGTTGAACGGGTGAATAAATGTATAGCCGTGTTCATCACGGAGCTGTAAAGCCTTGTTGTATGCATCGTCATATACACCCTCGACAAGACATATCTCCGCACCGTAGCTTCTTGTAGCCTCGACCTTTGAAATCGGAGCGCCGTCCGGCAGACATATTATCGACTTGATGCCGCTTCTCTGTGCCGCAAGAGCAACGCCCTGTGCGTGGTTACCTGCACTGCACGCAATAACGCCGTGCTTCTTCTCTTCTTCTGTAAGTGTGGAGATCTTGTAGTATGCGCCTCTTACCTTGAACGAACCTGTTACCTGTAAATTTTCCGTCTTGAGATAAACATCCGCATCGGGATTTATCTGGGGAGCGTGGATAAGGTCGGTAGGTCTTATTACCTCTTTCAGTTTAAAAGCCGCATGATAAACCTTGTCTAAAGTCAACATCTTTCTTCTTTCCTTTCCTGTCTTTGCTTTATAAATGATTCTGCGATTTCAATGATACAAAGCACTTTCCGGTAGCTGATAAAATAAAAAAGCCCCGCCTTATGAAACTTAACGTTTCAAGAGGCGAAGGCTTGAAGTCTCCGTGTTACCACTCTTATTGCCCGTGAATAACGAGCCGCTCTGTACATATCCGTCAATATGCTACTCTGTAACGGGAGTACCCGTACAGGCTTACTGCTGTTTCTGCCTGTCTGCTCAGAGGTGATTATCTTTTGCGGTATTACCTGCCGTTTCACACCTCCAACGGCTCTCTGTGAGGCTTTTCCCGCCGACTTCCTCGTCAACGCATTCTTGTTATCGTTTTAGAGTATAGCACTGTTTTTGCGATTTGTCAACACTAATTTTCAAAAAAATCGCTTACACGTTTACGCAAAATAATTATCAAACGCTTTAACGCCGATGTCAATCTGCTTTTCCGCAAACTTTGCCGCATCATCGTCATTTTTGCTTGTATCGTCTGTTTCGCCAAGTATCATAAAGCAGTAATAACCGTCCTTTTCGAGTATCTTGCCGGCGTTCACCTTCGCAACGTTTACGGGATACTGCATCTGCTGTTCCTTCATAACAAGCAGTGCGTCCTCAAGCGCACGCTTTACATCGGCTTCCTTACCCTTTTTCGGCTTTACTATTACAAGCCTGTCGGGGTGGAAACCTATTAACGGCGCTTCCGCTACAACCTCATCATACATATCCTTTTTAAGCCCGAACTCGCTTTCAAGCATTTCCGTATCCATAGCCTGATCCGGCAGATAGTTGTCACCGTATGCCTTTGCGACAGCGTCCCTCAGACCCTTTGCGGACAGTGTGCTGTTTTTATCATTATTTTCCGGACTGCTTATATCTCCCGACGAGCTTCCGGCGCTTTCCTGAGCCGAAGTCGAAAGACCCGGTGCAGCAGATGACGCATTACTCTCACTGCCTGATGTGCAGGCGGATAAAATTACGGATACAGCGGCAATCGCCGCAACCGCAGATATGATATACCTGTACTTCTTCATTTTCCTGTTCATTGGAACCCTCCTTTTACAATTTTATATTTGGATTATATTATTGCCGTGTGAAATCGGCATTATACCTATGTAGAATTTATATGAAAATTTCGGAAAAGTCTATAGACATTTCCTGACGCAAATGTTATAATTGAATCATCAAAATAACCAATTTTCACACAGAAAGGAATAGTAAAATGCACAATATTGATAAACTTATTTCTGAAATGACGCTTGAAGAAAAAGCAGGTCTTTGCTCGGGTGCGGATTTCTGGCACACGAAAAAAGTTGACCGTCTTGGAATTCCCGATGTTATGGTAAGCGACGGCCCTCACGGACTTCGCAAACAGGATATTGATACCGTTGACCCTAACGAAAGCATTAAAGCAGTATGCTTCCCTGCCGCTTGTGCTACCGCCTGCAGCTTTGACCGTGAGCTTATGCTGTCGATGGGCGAAACGCTCGGTGAAGAATGCCGTGCAGAAGACGTATCAGTACTGCTTGGTCCTGCCGTAAACATAAAGCGTTCGCCTCTTTGCGGAAGAAACTTTGAATATATTTCGGAAGACCCTTATCTTGCAGGCGAGCTTTCTGCGGCATATATAAACGGTGTGCAGAGCAAGAATGTAGGCACATCTATAAAGCACTTTGCCGCAAACAGCCAGGAAACACGCCGTATGACCTGCTCATCGGACATGAGTGAACGTACTCTGCGTGAGATCTACTTCCCTGCTTTTGAAACCGCCGTTAAAAAGGCTCAGCCGTGGACGGTAATGTGCTCGTACAATCTGATAAACGGTGAATATTCATCGGAAAACGACAATCTGCTGAACAAGGTTCTTCGTGACGAGTGGGGCTTCAAGGGCTATGTAATGTCCGACTGGGGAGCAGTAAACGACCGTGTCAAAGGTCTTGCCGCAGGACTTGATCTCGAAATGCCTTCAAGCAACGGCTTGAACGATACAAAGATCGTCGAGGCGGTAAAGAACGGCACACTTGATGAAAAGGTGCTTGATACAGCCGTAAAGCGTATACTTGAGCAGGTTTACCGCTACCGTGACGTAAAGGGCGGAGAGCATACATTTGACCATGGTATAGACCACAAAAAAGCGGCAGAAATTGCCAAGGAGTGTATGGTTCTTCTTAAAAACGACGGTGCTTTGCCCCTGCCCCACAGCAACGCCAAGATAGCGTTTATCGGTGCTTTTGCGAAAGATCCCAGAATACAGGGCGGCGGCAGTTCGCACATTAATACGAGAAACATTTCAAACGCACTTGACAGCGCCGCAAAATATTCCGACGTTTCCTATGCCGAAGGATATGAGCGTGAATCAAACGATACAAACCCTGCACTCCTTGAGGAGGCTGTACAGCTTGCCGCAGACAGTGATGTTGCGGTAATTTTCGCAGGACTTCCCGACAGCTTTGAATCGGAAGGCTATGACAGACAGCATATGCGTATGCCCGACTGCCAGAACGAATTGATTGACGAAATCTGCAAGGTGCAGGAAAACGTAATAGTTGTACTGCACAACGGCTCTCCCGTTGAAATGCCGTGGAACGATAAGGTAAGCGCAGTTCTTGAGGTTTATCTCTGCGGCGAGGCTACAGGCGAAGCTACTGCGGATATACTTTTCGGCAAGGCAAACCCCTGCGGAAAGCTCGCAGAAACAATACCGATGAAACTATCCGATACTCCCTGCTACCTCACCTTCCCCGGCGACCGCCACGCAGAATATAACGAGGGTGTATTCGTAGGCTACAGATACTATGATAAAAAGAAAATGGCAGTACGCTATCCTTTCGGTCACGGCTTATCCTATACCACATTTGAATATTCCGATATAAAGCTCTCCGACACCACAGTAGGCGATGACGATATTCTCACAGTAAATGCGGTTATCACGAATACCGGCAACTGTGCAGGCAAGGAAATCGTACAGCTTTATGTAGCGGATAAATCGGGCTTTGCTGTTCGTCCCGAAAAAGAACTTAAAGATTTCATCAAGATTGAACTTCAGCCCGGAGAAAGCAAGACAGTCACATTCAGGCTCGACAAGAGGGCGTTCAGCTACTATAACGAGGAACTTAGCGATTGGTACGCACCTAACGGCAAGTATGATATAATGATAGCAAGCTCGTCCCGTGATATAAGACTTACGGCTGAGGTTACGCACAAAACAGCGGTAAAGCTCCCGTTTGTCGCAACTGAAAACACGGTATTCGGCGAGTTTATGGACTATGCCGAAGGCAAGGCTACTCTTGACCTGCTCTTCAGCAAGGTTGCAAAGGGTCTGCTCGGCGGAGATCACTTTGAGCCTGAGGCTGTACGCAGTATGATTGGCAGTATGCCGCTCCGTCAGATACGCTCATTCGGCGGTATCAGCGATGAGCTTTTACAGCAGGCGGTCGATATGCTGAATAAGGACTTCGGCGGATTTAAGGCGCAGATGTAAATAATATTTGATCACCATTCAGTGCAAGCAGATTGCTACTGAATGGTGATTTTTTTGAAATTTAAAGTAGATTTTTCAATATAAATAGTGTATAATTATATCGGAATTACTCGAAAGAAAGGAAATATATACAATGTCGGAGATAACCAATCAACTTATATCACCGATGAAATTGCAAATAGACGATATTGAAAAATATCCGCCTGAATGTAATAATACCGATGATGCAAATAAACCGAAAACGATAGAATTTGAAGTTCTATCACCTGCCGATATAACAGACCCACGTCAGATAGAAATATACAATGCTATTTCTGATATTGATAACAGACTTGATACAATAAATGCAAGAGTTGACGAGCTGAATAAAGAGATAGACCGTCTGACCTCACACGCAGATGCACTGGACTATACAGTTGCGGTAGCAAGCGGCGTTTTATGCGGAATAATTGATTCTGTTTTTGTCGGAAAGTTTGATTTCGAACGCGGTAAAGATTGGGGCGACGATAAAGTAAACAATTTTGTAATCAAAGTTGCTCAATCTCAGGGATATAAAGGCGATGACCTTAAAGGTGCAATTGCGTTTCTCGAAAAGAAACACCTTTCTCCCGGCGATAAAGCAATGTCCGGCTTCGGCGGCTCAAAGCAACATCACCTGAGAGATTTTTCTCATCACCCTACAATTGTCGGATTGTTTTTTTCCATGCTTACACAGTTTACAGAAAAGTGTTATGGCACAGATGTAAACGGAGCATTCAAAGTAGAACCACTTGACTTACCTGAAGATATAAAGCCGTTATACATAGGAAAGAATTTTCCGCAGAAAATCGCCCTCGGATGCGTCCACTGGTTCTTCCATCTTGTAAGCGATATGGCAGGTTCAAGCTCTACTCCCGGTGCCGGCACAGGCATACCCGGACCTATTCTTTCACTGGCAAAAGAAATTTCGGCTCTTCCTATTTTCAGGCATAAGGCTGACGGTCAGAATTCACTCACGCTCCTGATTTCCAAGCTGTTCAACGGCACTCAGCTGGCTCAGCATGATGCTAACGGTAAAATTATCAAGGGAACCGAAGTAAGATTTGATCTCCGTGCAGAGCTTGGTCTGGCTGAAGAACTGGGCAGACAGGCTATACCCGTAATCATCAACGAATGTATAGTGCGTGGATTTTACTTCATACGCAGATTCACAAAAGAGATAAAAGAAAAAAATGTACGGCATTTCTCTGAACTTAATCAGATTGATTTCAAAGCAGTTGTTCCTTTTAAAAACCGTACTATCGTCCGTATGATGACTGTTGCTACTGGCACTTTTACAGCGGTTGATATCGCTGACGCTTCGATACGAGGCATAATCGAAAGCGGCGGCATAAACCCGGCTACATTTGCAAATGTCATTCTCCGAGTAAATTTTGTCGGCGTAGGAAGATTTGCTATTGCAATCGCAACCGATGTCGGAATGGGCATAAAACGTTCTAAGCTAAGAAACGAACGCATGGGATTAAACAGTCAGATAATGCTACTGACAGACGCAAAAGTTTTCTATAAGCAGGCTGATATGTGGATAACTGCCGAGTCAACCGAAAAAGCTATTCAAGAGGTATATCGGATAGCCGAAAAAACCACATACGAATTTGTACAGACATGGGACGAAATATGCGAAGGCTCTGAAAGACGAAGAGAATATGCAGAAAAAATAAATCAAAACAATCCGGAGCTTGCTAATGAGCTTCTTGATATTTTACGATGGGGGTAAATTATGAGTACTGAAATTATTAAAGCAAAAAATGTAAAACAAGCAGATCTTCCTGTCGTTATCGCTGAACAATACGATAAGCTGAAAGAACTTGAAGACAATGTAGAACGCGCATACACACTGGCACAGTCGGCAAGCGATTCCGCAGATAACGCCTTTTACAAATCAGCCGGCTTTGGTCACAAAAAAGCTGCTATTGAGTCATTACAGGATGCTGTTAAGGATCTCGGCTCCGCACAGATTTCTGCCGCAGAAGCACAAAAAATTTCATTTGAATATCAGACTAAACTAGCTGAAATTACAAAATATCTTTTTGGATTAGGCGCAAGCAATATTGCCATGAACCGCTCTGTAGTCAGAGAGCTTGAACTGAAACTTAAGGGTGCATCCGCAGAAGAAATTTCAGATCTTGCAAAACAAGAATTGGTTAATGTCGTAACACAATTAAAAGCTCAAGAAGACATAATGCTGAAACAAGATAAAATCATGAAAGAAGTCAAAGCCAATCATGAAGGCATTAGTCAGATAAATGCAGATATAACAAAAATAAACTCAGAAACAGACAAACACGAAACAGCCATTTCCGATAACGCCGACAGAATTGAACAGAACAAAAAAGAGCTCACAGCTCAGCATCTTAAAGATGAAGAACATGACAAGGTTCTCGAAAAACACAGCAAAGAGCTTGCCGCCCAGCGCCTGAAAGATCAGGAACTCGATAAAGAACTGGAAGATCATCATAAAGAACTCACTGCTCAACATCTTAAAGATGAAGAGCATGACAGAGCTCTCGAAGAACACAATAAAGAACTCAGTGCCCAGCATCTTAAGGACGAAGAACACGACAAGGCTCTCGAAGAACACAGCAAAGAGCTTGCCACACAACATCTTAAAGACGAAGAACTCGAAAAAAGACTTGCAGATTTGCTTAATATATTCAGCAAATTTGAACAGGATACAAATGAACAAAACCGGGCAAATGAAGGTTATTTGAATGAAATCAGAAAGCAATTATCCGATATAAGCATTGCAGATGAAAACGGACGTAAAGAATTATCTGAACGCGCCGATTCACTGCAAAACACACTCAACAAAAAAGGATTTAAAATCAGCGTTTCTGCTGTTGCGATTTTGTCACTCATACTTAATTTGCTTCAGATATTCGGTGTAATTACACCGTTATTCTGATATACTTAATGAAATACTTAACCGGTGCAAGCTACACAGCCTGCACCGGTTTTTATTATAAAGGAAAATAATAAGCATCATTCAGCGTAAACCCGCTATACAACACGTCATATATTCTGCCGTCCTGTGCGGTATAATGCGTAAATACACCGTTTTCGTCTAATGAAAAAACATAGTCATCCGAATAAATATCAGACATATCAGACATATCAGACATATCAAGCATATCACGCAATCCAGTTTCATTTATCCATTGCGTACTCTTTGATATAAATTCTTTATCGCTATTATTAAAATATACATATCTCCTGAAAGCAACTTTATCGTCTTGATAAAAGTAACAATCCTTTTCTACCATCGATATTCCGATACCGTGCAATATATTGAAATATGTACATTCCTTTGCTTTTCCGCCGTCAAAACGGTATTTTGTAAACATATCTATCAAAAAAATATGCTCATCATCATTTCTGTAAAAGCAACCGACCCTATACACATCTTCACTGTTATAAAAATATAATCCGTAATTATTACTGCCACACATATAGTCGTAAATCAGACGACCGTTTTCATCAAAGCCATATTCATAGCCGTATTTCTGAGGCTTGCTTTTACATTTTTTAATTTTTCCCCTATGGTAACCTCCGACAGCAAGGAACAGATAGTAATCGGGATTATACCAACCTCCTGTACCGTTGCACTCCACGGTAGTATATTCATATCTTACCGCACTTTTCAAAGCGTTATTGAGTATATCCGGGAAATTGTCCTTGTGCGAATTTACAAACGCTTTTACCTCACTTATTTCGCTGTCAAAATCTTCTTTTGCTATATCTTCGATATTCATATTTTACCTCATATAAAAGAAACCGACTGATATAGGACTACCAATCGGTTTATTCTGACATTACTTCTCTTCCTGCTTAGCCTTTTCCCTTGCAAGCAGATTTGCCTTATAGTCAAGGTAATTCTGGAGAATAACTGCGGCGGCAACCGCGTCAATTACCTTTTTACGCTCCTTGCCGCGCTTGTTTACGTCATTCATCATATTGTGTGCAGTGACCGTGGTCGAACGCTCGTCCCACATCACAACAGGTATCTCAAGGAAGTTCTGAAGCATATCCGCAAACATTCTGCACTTCTCACTTCTCGGTCCGTATGTTCCGTTCATATTTATCGGATTTCCGACCACGACCTCGCCGACCTCATATTCGACAGCGGCGGCGGCTACCTTTTCAACACACGTCTGAAAATTTCTCTCGTCTATAACGCCTATAGGTGACGCAAGCGTCTGCGTTCTGTCACAGCAGGCAAGCCCTGTGTGTGCATCGCCGTAATCAACAGCCATTATTTTCATTATTTTTTATTTCCTTTCGGACAATTAGTTTTTCCTGTAACAAAGCTGAATTCAAGCTCCGTCATAAAATCGAACAATCCGGGAATGAGTTTTTTCTCTTTCTGCATTTTCTCAAATTCCGCAAGCGTGACAAACTTCGCACCGGACACTTCCTCTGTCTGAAGTGTAAGATCGTCAAGCGTCAGATCTCTGTGCAGCTCGTAGCAATCGATAAAGAAAGCCGCACCGTGCTTGGTTCCTTTGAATGTAAGCTCCTCATCGGCAACATCTATGCCGATCTCTTCCTTTATTTCACGCTTGATACAGTCAATGCTTGATTCTCCCGCTTTGACCGCACCGCCCGTGCATTCCCACAGACCGCCGAAATTCTTATACTTACAGCGCTGTGTAACGAGCAGCCTGTTACCGCTTACTATCCACGCCTCACAGACGATATTGTATTCGCCCGGCTGCATACGGATACCTCTTTTATGAAGTTTTCCGGTACGCTTTCTGTTCTTGTCGTACACGTCCCAGTATTCCGCCACCCGTTTCACCTCCCTGCGATTATCCGTTTAATCAGTTGTTGGCTTTATACTCTTTCAGTGCCTCGGCAAGCTGAGCAGGACATGAACTGCTCTTTGAGCCGCACTTTATACCGTCAAGACGCTCGATAACCTCATCAACAGGCATACCCTTTACAAGGTGTGCTATACCCTGCAGATTTCCGTTGCAGCCGCCTATTACCTGAAGGTCTTCTACCTTGCCGTTTTCAACATCTATTATCATTTTACGGGAACATACTCCCTTGGGTGTGTATTCAAATGTCATTTTTCATCATCCTTTCAAATTGTCTGTGCAGATTATATTACTGCTGTGCCGCTTTTGCAACTGCTGTGGCTACTGCCTCGGCAACCGACTTGTCAAGCGGGCTGGGGATTATATATTCTCTCGACAGCTTGTCGGGAGTTACAATATCCGCTATTGCATAAGCGGCGGCCTTCTTCATTTCTTCCGTTATCGCCTTTGCTCCGCACTGTAAAGCGCCCTTGAATATTCCGGGGAATACAAGAACGTTGTTTATCTGGTTGGGGAAGTCGCTTCTGCCCGTACCTACGATATAAGCGCCTGCGGCAAGAGCCTTGTCGGGCATTATCTCAGGCTCAGGATTTGCCATAGCGAAGACTATCGGCTTTTCCGCCATCGACTTTATCATATCCTCGCTCACAAGACCCGGCTTTGATACGCCTATAAATACGTCTGCGCCCTTCATAGCCTCAGAAAGTCCGCCCTTTATGTTATTGTTGTTTGTCTTTGTTGCAATCTCTGCGTGAGCGGGATTTTCATACTTATCGTCCTTATTGATAATACCGTTTATATCGACCATGATAAGATTACCTATTCCCATATTAAGCAGGAATGTGCCTATCGCAATACCTGCCGCACCTGCGCCGTTTATTACAACCGTAATATCCTTCATCTGCTTGCCTGCGCAACGTACCGCATTGATAAGAGCCGCACCTACTACAACGGCTGTTCCGTGCTGATCGTCATGGAATACGGGGATATCCAGCTTTTCTTTCAGTCTGCGTTCGATCTCAAAGCATCTGGGAGCCGAGATATCCTCTATATTGATACCACCGAAGCTGTCGGATATAAGCTCTATCGTTCTTACTATCTCGTCAACATCCTTAGACTTTATGCAGATAGGAAATGCGTCAACGCCTGCAAATTCCTTGAACAGACAGCATTTGCCCTCCATAACGGGCATTCCTGCGAGTCCGCCTATATCGCCAAGACCGAGTACGGCTGTACCGTCCGTGATGACCGCAACTAAATTCTTACGGCGTGTCAGCTTGTATGACAGCGAAGGGTCCTTTTCTATTTCAAGACAGGCCTGTGCAACACCGGGCGTATAGCAAAGCGAAAGATCCTCTCTTGTATTGACGGGTGCTCTTGAAATAACTTCTATCTTGCCTTGCCATTCATAGTGCTTTTCCAGTGCCTGCTGTTTGATATCGGTTGCCATTTTTCTTTTCCTTCCTTTTGGGATAATTATTTTATTTTCCGTTTCAGAATACGCTGAAGCGAATCATCTGGAGTGTAGTTCGTGCCGATAGCTATCGGATAGTGGTTATAGAATCCGTGAAAATCAGAGCCGCCAGTCGTTATGAGATTGTGCTCTTCCGCTATTTTAAGCAGTCTTTCACGCTGTTCTTCATTTGCACTCTGGTGCCATACCTCCGCACCGTCTATCTTTCCTGCTGCGGCAAGCTCCTCAAGCAGTTCAAAATTGTCGAATACAGCCGGGTGAGCAAGTACCGCTATACCGCCTGCCGAGTGAATGAGTTCCAGCACAAAATGCACCTCGGGATAGTCCTGCATATCCGTGCTTACTTCCTCTGCGCAAAGTCCCGTTACGGGATTGAACAGCTCGTCATATACCTTTCCGTAAAGATCGGTAGTATAACCGTAGTCCATAAGGGCGTGCATGATATGACACTTGAATATTACTTTGCTGCCTGTGGCATAGCGCAATATGCTCTCAAGCGTTATAGGATATTTTTCAAGCACTTTCATAGCCATCTGCTTGCCACGCTTCTTACGCAGTTCACAAGTGCGCAGACATAAGCCTTCAAGTCTGTTAGGCTTTTCGGGATTATAACAGATTATGTGCGCTTTTGTTCCGTGCTTGCTGTCGTATGTAGAAAACTCGACCGCAGGAATTACGTTTACGCCGTAACGTTCACCGAGTACAACCGCCCTTGACGAAGATGAAAGCGTGTCGTGGTCGGTTATCGCAAAATAATCGATGCCGTAACGCTTTGCCTGCGCAATGGTTTCTTCAAGACCCAGTGAACCGTCGGACATTGTTGTGTGACAATGTAAATCAGCCTTCATATCAATACCCTTCTTTCTTTTTGTTCTGTCGGATAACGATGCAGTAAAAACTGCACGATACATAATATAATTATACCACTTTCAAAGGTATAATGCAACATTTTTTGTAAATACGGGACGAATCCCTTTTTTTACGCAAAACGGCATTCCCGCACTTTATGCGGGAATGCCGTAATAATTATTTGATAACTTTGCCGTGAGCCTTGGGAGCCGCCTTGATCTCCTTTTCACTGCCGCCTCTGTCAACAAAGACAGCATTCTCGGCAATATCCTCTTCGCTTATCGGACCAAGCTCGGGGTTACGCTCGCCGTGCTCCTCATAGTACGGATTGATAATGTACTTCTGAATTACCGGATAGCATATAAACGTTGTGGTAAAGCTCATAAATGCAAGCGGGAACACTATGATCACAAAAATCGAGTAAGGCAGGAAAAGCACCGCAAGTGTAATTATCACAAGATTGATAACCAGTGCGATAAAATTACGCTTGACGCCGAGAAAAACAAGAAGCAATGCGTTTTTCAGCATAGCTTTGAGAGAAAGCTTGAGCGCAACTATCTCAAGATATATGTAGAAGTGCATTATATAAAGTAATGTTGCAAGACAGATAAACACGCAGATATAGATAATCATACCTTCGGGAAGCTTATCGGTTGCCATAAATTCAAACAGAGCGACTACAAGCGCCGCAACACCGACAACATCGATAATTCCTATAGCAACGGACTGTTTGAAATTCTTTTTGAATGCGGTAAAAAATTCGTCAAATACAAAGCACGGCTGTTCAAGTATGAACTTTCTCATAACATGAGTAAGCGCTGCTGTAGCCGGTCCGAATGTCACAACGGGTATGCAGAAAAGAATATACAGCAAATTAAGCTCTATGATTTTCCAGAACTTTCTGCCGAATATCTCCCAATATCTGAAAAAGGGCTTTTTCTGCGGTGCAATCTTAGATACACCGCTACCCGAACTCTGATAATCAAATAACTTGAACGCCAAGATAACAACTCCTTAAAAATGAACAAATCACGCCTTGCGGCATTATGCGAATGATAACATATGAATGTTAACGGTGTTTAAATAAATGCAGATCAAAAAAACACCGTGAAATATTATACAATATTTTTTGTCGGATTGCAAGGTACAAATAGGAATATTGTATAAAAACTGCGTAAAATACTCACTCTTCTGTTTCCCGGCGCACTTAACTATTGAACAACCGTGAAAAAAGTGATATAATAATTTAAATATATTCCGAAAGGAGTCAACTTAAACCGACAGTGGAATACATTACAATCGGAAATGTTAAAATAGAAAAAACCGCTTCACTGGCTCCGATGGCGTCTGTTGCCGATAAGGCAATGCGTACTATGTGCAAGAAATACGGAGCGGCATTACTCACAGGAGAAATGGCAAGTGCAAAAGGGCTGTGCTATTCCGACAGGAAAACTGCGGCTCTGCTTACCGTCACCGATTATGAGCGTCCTATGGCAATACAGCTTTTCGGCAGTGAGCCTGAATTTATGGCAAAGGCGGCTGTTATTGCGGCACAGTACAAGCCCGACTTCATAGATATAAACTGCGGCTGCCCCGTACCGAAGGTTGCGGGAAACGGTGCAGGTTCGGCGCTGATGAAAGATCCCGTTCTTCTCGGACATATCGTTGAGGCGGTAGTAAAAGCCACAGATATCCCGGTAACGGTCAAGATAAGAAAAGGCTGGGACGAAAAGAACGTAAACGCAGTCGAAGTTGCCCGTGTTGCGCAGGAAAGCGGAGCGTCTGCCGTAGCTGTTCACGGCAGGACAAAGAACCAGATGTACAGCGGAAAGGCAGACCTCGACATAATCGCAGAAGTAAAACAGGCACTGAATATACCTGTAATAGGAAACGGAGATATTGACAGCGGAGAAAGCTGTAAACATATGTACGATTACACCGGCTGTGATCTGGTTATGGTCGGCAGAGCCGCCTGCGGCAGACCGTGGATATTCTCGGAAAT
>OBAE01001294.1_pt1 | contig 13522 bp, 7 predicted proteins | sample 1517641 | NCBI WGS metagenome assembly OBAE01 (sample SAMN04571701, study PRJEB22368) | human gut metagenome | biome: human gut; material: stool | host: Homo sapiens | place: Luxembourg | collected 2012-08-30 | reverse complement strand
GATGTTATCTGAATATGCAGAACAAGAGCGAAGATTAAGAGAACACCAGGAACATATAGATGCAACACCTTCACAGATTAAATCTTATCTGGATCAGTATGTGATTGGACAGGATGATGCAAAGAAAGCTTTATCTGTTGCTGTGTATAATCATTACAAACGTATGCACCAGAAAAAGAAATCAGATGTTGAGATTGAAAAATCCAATATTCTTATGATTGGCAATACTGGATGTGGCAAAACTTTTCTTATTAAATGCTTGGCGAAATATCTTGGTGTTCCGATGGTTATTTCAGATGCTACATCTCTTACAGAAGCAGGTTATGTCGGAGATGATGTTGAGAATATTTTATTAAAACTGTATGAGAAATCAGAGTACAATTTAGAGAAAACACAACAGGGTATCATCTATATTGATGAGATAGATAAATTGGCTTTAAGAGATGAGAATATTTCTCTTACAAGAGATGTTTCTGGTGAGGGAGTTCAGCAAGCATTATTAAAGATTCTGGAAGGTACAATTGCAAGAGTTCCGTTTGGTGGTGGACGTAAACATCCTAATGCTGAATGTGTAAATATTGATACTACAAATATTCTGTTTATCTGTGGGGGTGCATTTGACGGATTGGAGAAGCTTATTAATCAAGATAAAAAGGTAAACAGAACTATTGGATTTGGTGTTGATGCGGAGAATATATCTAATGAAGAAGAATTTATACTTGAAAATGTACAACAGCATGATCTTGTGAGATATGGCATGATACCTGAGTTTATCGGACGTTTACCAGTAATCACAACACTTGCACCATTGACAGAGAATGATATGGTAAGGATTCTTACTGAACCAAAGAATGCAATTGTACGACAGTTCCAGGAGTTATTTGCTATGGATGATGTCAAACTACAGTTTGAAAAAGATGCTTTAATGAAGATTGCTGCTATAGCAAATGAGAAGCGTATTGGTGCAAGAGGATTAAGAAGTATTGTAGAGAATGTATTACAAAAGACTATGTTTGAGTTGCCTGATATGAAGAGTGCAAAGAAAGTAGTTGTAAATGCTGAGTGCGTTGATGGTGATACTGAACCTGTTGTATATGGTGCAAGAAATAAGAAGATTGCGTGAGAATGATTATTCCAACCTGTACCCAAAAGTACGGGTTCAAAAAGAAGGACAAGTGAAGGATGAAAGGAACGTGGCATGAGTAATAAAATTAAAATGATTAATGGCGGTCAACATCAGAATATAATTGAGAACAGCAGAAGAGCTTTAAAATATGCTGATGTCTGGGCGAAGTATTACAACAGAGAATTGAAAAAAGGATTGGAAGAATGCATAAATAAAGGTGATCTCTCTCATGAACAGGCGGTTAAGTTAGTTTTTATCGGCACCAAGCATGTAATCAGTTTACTTGATATTGATAGAAAGGGCGAAGAACTATATAAGGTTGATGGCAAAAGATATGAGCAGTCAGAAGAAGTAAGGCAGAATTTGCATGATACTATTGACCAATTATATAATTTTATCGGTTTCCTGACTATTCGTGACCTGTTATCTATATTTCCTATAAGAAAAGATTATGATGGAGAATTATATCAGTGTAAGGATTATTTTTATACAGTAGAAGCTTTATCTAAGATGGATTGGGACAAGCCAATTGGAAGAGATAATGTATTCAGTCTTATGTGGGATTATTGCAATGAAGATTTAGAACGTATTTTGGGTGAATATATGTGTCTTATCAGCGATTTGCATAAGAAGAAAACTGGTAAAGGATTCGCAGAAGTATTTTCTGAAATGTATAATATTCCATCTTATAGTATTAATAAAGATGCAGGACTTATACAGGATAATCAGACAGGTGAAATTATTAAAATAGATAGTAAGAAACAGAGTCATATTAAGATAGTTAAATGATTTCTGCTGCTGAATTGGATGTTTATTTACGATGAAATCGGTATTTCTTTGAAGAATGAAAGGGGAGTATATAAATATGAATACAAAAGAAGATTGCACATTTAAAATCCGTAGTGTGCAAGCGAATAGGGTTTATCAGGTGAATAATGATTACGTGGATAAAGATGAGAATGGAATAATCAAAAAATATTATCTTACATGGAGAGATGCAGTAATCAACGATAGTATATTTTCTCATTATATGCTTCATCATGGAGTCAGGTTGATGAAAAAGGATCATACTCTTGATTTTGTCATAATAAAATTTGATTATTCCGTACTAGAAAGTGCAGATAATGTTAATGACAGTAAGCCAAAGATTTCACCAGATAAATTAAGAGAAATGTATTATAGAGATGGCTGTGAAATCACTTGGAATACATATGATAAAAAGACTGGTGAAGTTGTAGCATTTCAGACTATTCTATATCGTATGTTATATCGCACTCCTGGAAAAGCTAAAGATGGAAGTTGTATATTTATACGTGATGAATTGTTTAATAAAGCGAGAAAATATCTCACAATGGATTTGTATGATAAAATGCCAGAGGCAGGAGCAAAAATTGTAGAGATGTCAGCATACAGTACATTGATCACTGCATCTGCTATGGATTATATTCATATTCCGATGGAGAATATTCTGATTGTAGAGGATCAAAAGGCAACAACAGAACTTCCTGCATTGGCGGTCAGAGTTGATGATGAAAAGCATTGTTGTGTAAAGGAATATGAGAAATATAAAATTGAAAATGTTCTTTGGGATGGAATGGGACTAATTGATGATGCTATCTTCCCAGAGGACATGGAAGGCTTTATCTATTGCAGAAGTCACTTCTTTAAATCATGCCTATTTCGAGGCAATATCCAACAATACTTTAAAGATTATTACAAAACTGAATACGATACAGCAACAGTTACGGACATGTTTGGAAATGTCATGAAGGTTTCTGATGTAAAAGTGATTGTGACAGATAATTCTATCAAATGGCTGAAATTTAAGGACTTAATGGGTAAAACTGACTTAAAAGCATACCGTTTCTACAAAAAATTCATGCAGAGAGATGGAGAACAGTTTGCAATAGTTAAGACAGCGCATAAGAGCAAGTATGGTAATCTGCAACGTAGTTCATATCAGATAAATAACAGTTTACCTACGACTGATGTTGAAGTATTAAAAAGAATTGCTCAGACGAGTGTCGATTATTATAATACCATGATTAAAAGTACCGATGCATTTGTAGATCACTTGCGTATGAATAAATCTGTTTATAGTATAGACAGGATTCTGGTGGCATTATATGAACACAATACAGACATTCAATATACTTCATTTTTTAAGGACAGGAAAAGTGATATTCTTTCTAAGTTCAAGAGAAAGCGTTTGATGCTTGGCAAGTTACTTCAAGAGGGTGACAATCTTACGATTTGTGGAAATCCTATAAGTTTATTAATGATGGTCACAGGACAAGATTATCTAAATGAAGGATGTTTTATAAGCCATAGGGATGGGATTGGATGTTATACCACAAGATTTAATGATGGTGAATGTCTGGCAGGTTTCCGAAGTCCGCACAATTCTCCAAATAATATTGTGCATCTGATTAATAAATACAGTGAGCCAATTCAGACATATTTTCCCAAATTAGGTGATAATATTATTATCATTAATGGTATTGGCAGTGATGTTCAGGCAAGATTAAATGGACAGGATCTTGATAGTGACTCATGTTTTGTAACAAATCAAGTGGATATTGTTGAGTTAGCAAAGAAAGCATATACAGAATATCATATTAATGAGATTCCTTTAAAAGGAGCAAGCGTGTATAGTAAAGATATGGCATCTTATGCTATTATGGATCATAAAATTGCAAGTGGACAGGATGATATAGGCAGTAGTAGTAATACAGCGCAACTGGCGTTGAGTTATTATTATGATACCATGTATAATACAGGTGAACAGAATAAAGATTTAAGAGATATTTTTGTTATTTGCTCTGAAGTTGCTATTGATGCTTCTAAAAGAATTTTTGATGTCTCAGTTGGAGATGAATTAACTAGATTACAAAGAGAATCCAGAATGATAAATAAAGAAAATAATATGTTCTGTGGTCGTGAATCAAAAGTAAAGTATCCTGTTTTTTATGCTAATATACAAGCAGAAAAGCCGAAAAAGAAACAACCTAAGAAGAAATCAAAGAATAAAATGACAGATTACTTTAAATGTCCGATGGAGATACTTTCACAATTAATTTTAGATAAAACTATAGATACAAGAGTAGAGCAGCAATATCAGAGAAAGTCAATAAGAATAAAAGAAGTTTTCATATTTCCTGAAAAAGGTGTAAAGAAAACATCTCAGTATAAGACAGTAATTAGAAAAGCTAGGGCATTTGATACTGAAATGAAAGCTCTCGATTCCAATGAAAATAATTATTCCGATATGGCAACTTATATATTTGAAAGCTATGTAAAGGGTATACAAAAATTGAAAATATCAAAATCTACAATGCAGGTTCTTATCAGTGCTGCATTTAATGCAGAATCGTATATGCAGAATAGATTGTTAGAAATACTTTTTGAGTATGACAAGGAATTATTTTTGTCATGTTTTTACAAAAAACAGCACCAAAAAATGCCAGAAATGTAGCAATATCAACGAAAATCAATATTTCCCTTAGGGAGAAAGAAAAGACCGTAAGCCTAGTATTTCTTCCCACACAGCCACAGTTGATCCCAAAGCGATTGTGGCTGTTCGCTGATATTATCGACATATGTCGTTATAATATAACTCTCATCTGTGAACTACGATCGAAATATATGCCAGGAGTTTAACTTCTGGTGTATATTTTTACAAAATTTTTTAATTAAAAAATATGTTAGAAAAAATAATTGAGCAAAGGAGCATATATGACACAAGATGAATTAAGAAAGCTTTACAATGAAAGATTGATAAGAGAAAAGCAATCTTATATAAGCAATGTGACGCATATCAGTTCAAGCTGCTTATCACAGTTTAGACATGGAAGATTAGAATTATATCCGAAGCAGTATGAACGGCTGAAAGAATATCTTTCAAAATAAATCATTGAAAAGGAGAACAATTAATTATGAAAACTAAAAAAATGGTATTAACTAACATTGAGGCGAACAATATTATTTGCAATTTTGCGAAATATAATCAGCAGGAAAATGTAATGACCATGATTAATAGAATTACGGAAAAGAGCACTCTTCAAACAAAATGGAATATTTTAAAGAATTTACAAAAAGTAAATAAAATTAAAATAGCTTACAATTGGGAAATCTCAAAAATTCAGTCCGAATATGAGGATAATGAACATTCTACAGAGTCAATTATGAAAGATGAAAAAGGTAATCCTGTAAAGGATGAATATGGGGACGAAGTTAAAATCAGAACGGTTAAACCTGAATACCTTTCTGAGTTTCAAAAAAGACATCATAATCTTATGCTACAAGAAAACGAGATTAATTTCAAGCTTATCACTATTGATGATATTGAAGATGCAAACCCATCTTTTGCAGATCTTGAAATGCTATCATTTATGATTGATGATGAGGACGAATAATATCGTCCTCTTTTTTGAAAGGAGGTGCGATTTATTTGGCTCAATTAAATAATTTGATCGTGACAGGTAGTTCACGATTTTTGAATAAGGTTTATTTTAGCAATGGTGGCACATTTAATGGAAACATAAACATAAATAATGGCGAATTACAAATATATGGTAGAACCGCATTAATGGGATATGATTCTTGGCTTCGTATTAATGAGCCAAAACATTTTACATCGGGTATTTATTGTGGTAATGGAACATTGAGAACTGATGGAGAATTTCAAGTTGGAGATAATGGTTGGGCATTTAAAGCAAATAGTTTAAATGTTATCTGTGGAGTAGGATTAAATGCAAATAAAGGTCTTGCTGTATCTGGAACAACACAATTAAATAATGGTCTTACCATCAAAAATGCTGCTGTTGAATTATATGGAGCTACACCATTCATAGATTTCCATTGTGCCAATAGTAATAATGATTACACTTCAAGAATTATAGAATGGGAGCAAGGTGTTCTCACAATCAATGGCGTAAATTGCTCAAGTTCAAATTTAGCTGCAAACAATGTTAGTGCAACAAACGTCAATGTTTCAACACGTATCAATGCGGATGCTGCAACAGCTATATTTAATAATGTCTATGTTAAAGATGAACTTCGTAGTACAACATGGGCGATTGACAATATTACAAATCTAGGTTCTACATTCTATGTATCTCCATGTATTATCTTCACAAATCCAAGTGTTTATATTAATTCAAAATCTGGCACTACTGTTACTCTTACTATTACTGATAACAATATTATCAGTTCTAGCATTGGTGGTCAAACATGGACTTCTGGTAGTAAGATCAAGCTTATGGGACGTATTAATACATCTGTTCTCGGTGTAGTAAATGGTACAATGGCAAGACAATTAAATACTTCTACTGCTAAAACAGCATATATCACATTAAATTTTGCGACTACTGATGATTGTGCAGGAATTGAGCAAGGTAAGACTTATTCTGGTTCGGCTGTTGGTGATTTAAAAATGATGATGTATGAAGTTAATCTTAATGTTAATGGTACAACTAAGAACAGACCTGTAGGAATCAGAATGTCATCTTATAATGAAGATAAGAAATCAAGTATTGATATTTATAATGGAACTGTTGATGATGGTAAGCCTATTGTGCGAATGGGTGCACTTGACGGACTTCCTGCTGTTAATGGAGAAAATCCTACTGGATATGGATTCTATGCAGTAGGCAATGCTTTCTTTAGTGGTAGGATTGTAAGTGGTTCTGGCAAGATTGGTAACTGGAATATTGGTACTGACTCTCTTTATGTTCATAATAGAACTGGCATATCTTCAAATACTGGTAAATTTGCATTTTGGGCTGGTGAAAGTAATAGCAAGAATGGCGCAAATGGTTCAGATGCTGTATTTAGAGTTGGACATAATGGTGTATTAATTGCTACAAACGCCACAATTACTGGTAGCGTTACTGCAACTTCTGGTGCTATTGGTTCATTCACATTAGATTCTACTTATCTTCAATCATCAGATAAAACTGTAGGATTGAGTGCTACGGCATCTGACTGGGCTTTCTGGGCAGGTGGTGCAAACACAAATACAGCAAAATTTAGAGTAAATCATGCAGGACAATTATGGGCTACAAGTGCAACAATTTCTGGTAGTATTACAGCTACGAGTGGTAGGATTGGTAACTGTAGTATTGAAAATGGAACGCTAAATATTACTAACGCTAGTTCTAATTATGCAGTATTTGAAGGCAATGGAAAAACTAATGGTTATTTTCATATCGCAACTATAAAAATTATTGGCAATTACATTGATAGAGCTATGGTAATTGGAGCGCAATCAAGAGGATATGGATATTCTGAAATTAATTTACAATTTATAAATGCAAATAATACTGATCCAGGACTAAACTTCTTTAATCAAACTGGACGTGGCGATTGGTATATAAAGAAAACTGCTACAAGTACATGGAATATATATTGTAAAAAATCGGAAGTTTGGGGATATACAAGGATTCTTAAATATATAGATTCTCCAAGTGTAACATTAACATGGGGTTCTGGAAATGCAGATTTGCCCGCAAGTTCTACTAGGGCAACGCAATTGGCTGGATCTTCTGCTTGGTGTTATAACAATGACTCTACATATATTAATGGTGGAAATATTTATACGGGTACAGTCACAGCAAATGCTATTGCGGCAAATGCGATTACATCTGATAAGATTAGTGCAGGTGCGATTACGGCAGATAAGATCAACGTATCTCAACTATCTGCTATTTCTGCTAATCTTGGTAGTATAACAGGTGGTTCAATTAATATCGGTGGAAAATTTATTGTTGATTCTAATGGTAACTTTACTGCCACAAATGGCAGTCTTACTGGAACAGTTAATGCTACTACTATGAGAGCAAAACAAAATTATTCTGTTTATAGTGATACGTTTGATACCTATCAGAAAATTATCGAATGGTCAGGGCAATCTGGTTTAAATATAGGTTTAATAGGTGATGGAAAAACATCTGGGGCATCAGGTGCAAACATTATTTTATATGGTAAAACAATTTATTGCTATGATGATTTATCAGTCCTTCTAAATTTGAACGTAGGTAAAAATTTAGTTGCCGAAACAATATCAGCTAATTCTACAATATCAGCTAATGCAATTGATGCTACTGCTATATATACAAATAATAAAAACACTTCTATGGGAGTAAATTTATATACAAGTGGAACATTGACTGTTAAAAGTGGAACAACGTTAAAAAGTACGTTACATGTTGATGGAGAATCAGGATTTTATGGAAAAGTAACAGCTCGAAGTTCCTTTGCGTTTCTTGATTATAATGCAGAAGAAGATGCTAATGCAAATGCCGTATTTAGACGACCTATAGCATCAGCAGGTAGTAATAAAACCAAAGTTGCTTTTTTACAATCTCAAGCAGGAAATAAAATCAGTATTCGAGCACAATATGGATCTACATCATGGGGCACAGCAACATTTACTGGTTCAAGTTCAGACATACGATTAAAAAGAGATATAAAAGATTCTTCCGTTAATGCTTTATCAAAAATTATGCAAATGCAAATTAGAGAATTTAATTGGAAGCAAACAGGAATACATCAAGAATTAGGATGCGTTGCGGATGAATTAGAGTTAATTGATCCTCTTCTTACTACTGGTGGCGGATATGATAAAGATGGTACTATGAATGTGAAGTGCATTAACACTTTATTGTTGACAGAATATAATTCTAAAGCAATTCAAGAACTTGGAAAAGAGAATGAACGGTTGAATGAAGAAATTATAGAATTAAGACAGCAGCTTTCTAAAACAAGAGGGATTGTTGAGTCTATTTTGAAAAGGAGTGCGTAAAAATGCACTCCTTTCTGACCTTATAGTAAAAATTTATGAGATAGTATGAATTGAAATATTCTAAGGAAAGTAGAGAGAAAAAATTATGGGAGGAATATTTACATCATGGGGCGCACTCAAAGCGGCAATACAAAAAGAATGTGAAGAAGCGTTACAAGAAGCTATGGAAAAATCTTATACGGATGCAAAAGATAATGTTGAGAACTTCTATACTGTACCAGAGGGCGATTATCATAGAATAGGTGCATTAAAAGAATCACCAACAATGTTTGTATCTGGTATGTCAGGTGAATTATCGTTAAATACAGGTTACGGGTATTCCCCGGCAGGAAGAGATACAAATACTATTTACAATTATGCAGAATCTGGTGGACTGATTGGTAATGGTGGATTTTGGGCGAATACCGAAGCGGATGTACAGAAAAATATAAATGAATCGTTTGGAAAACGGTTCAAATAGAAGAACACAAGAAACTATCTAATAGGTTGTTTTTTTTAATTAAAAATAATATTACAATATGATAATACAAAGAAAGTGAGGTACAAATGTCAGATTTTGAAATAAATGTTAAGGCTGATCTGGATACATCAGAAGCCGAAGAGAAGCTAAATGCTCTGACCAAAGAGCAAAGAAAAATAAAATTGGATGTGGAAGTCAATCAAGATTCCACAAAGAAATTAACATCTAATATCAAAAAAGGTCTATCGAGTACCAAGCTCGACACATCTTCAATCGCAAATCAATTAGCAAATTCTTTTAATATCTCTGATTCAAAAGTAATCAATAAATTAAAATCCCAAATGAACAACATGGTTTCTAGTCTGGCCAAGACATGGAATGGCCAAGATTTTGATTTTTCCAAAGCAACAGGGTTTTACGCAGGGGTGAATGGACTTGAAAGCACTGTAACAAAAAGTGCAAAAGCTATTAAATCCAGTTCTGGGATTTATGATAATTTCTTTAATTATTTCAAGGATAAAAAGATTTATGTATCAGATGAACTGAAAAATGCTTTAGGTGGCGATACTTATAGGGAATTGCTGCAAAATAATGTAGGGAAAATTGTTCGTGATGCTACAAAAGGAGTTTCTATTGATTCTATCTGGGGAGAGATGAGTAGTCTTTTTCCAGAGCATTTCTCTGCGGATATTACGAATCAGGCAGACCAGATTGTTCATGCTTTTGATTTAATGAAACAGGCCAGGGCAGATATGACACAAAGTTTTTCTGTCAACGAGTTAAAAGGCTCAGAATTTACAGCAATGACAGATTCTATTGCACAAGAAGTAATATCTGCTGCAACTAAGATGAAAGATACTCTACAGACAAATATCATGTCTGCAACAGAAGCCAATAAGTCAACAATCCAGCTTGATGTAGAGGTGAACACAGAGAAAATTGCTTCTGATATTCGTTCCGCTATTCAAAGTGCAGGAACAGGGAACGGAGAAGCGATTAATGTAGATGTTAAGTTAAATGAGGAAGAGATTGTATCCAAGCTTCGGAGTTCAATCAGTCAGTTAAGTACAGGGGATGAACCTGTAAAAGTAGATTTGAAGATTAACGAGGAATCATTAAAAGCAAATCTGACTGCTGCATTAACAGATATTGATATTCCTGTTAATTTTAAAGTGGATGCAGAAGAAATAGAATCACAGATACGTTCTGCGATTGAGAGTATTAAAGATGTAAATATTGACGTACATGTTAATGCTGATACATTACGGGATTCAGTTGGTAGTGCGCTTGATACTACTACACAGACAGGACAGGAAATCAGTGTTCCCAACATTGACAGATCTGGTTTAACTTATATGCAGGATGCATTAAATAATGTAAATGCAGCAGGACTGAGAAGCCAGGGAATCTTTTCTTCATTGGGAAGTAGTTTCAAGGAAGCATTCAGCGCATATAGTTTAGCAAATCTAATGCAGGATGGACTGTATAAGGTTACAGATGCAGGTAAAGAAGCACTTTCAACAGTTAAAGAATTTAATGATCTTGAAACTGACTTATCCATGGCTACAGGTGAGAGTCGTTCTTATGCAAGAGAACTGATGCAGAGCTATAATGATTTAGGTCAAGAGTTAGGTAGTGTGACATCAGATGTTGCGAAATCTGCGGATAGTTGGTTAAGACAGGGACGTTCTATGTCTGAAACAAACCAACTTATCAAGGATAGTATGGTTCTTTCCAAGGATGCACAAATGAGTTCTGAGGATGCGTCAGAGGTATTGACTGCAACTCTAAATGGTTTCCAGATGAGTGCGGATCAGGCGAGCAAAGTTAATGATATTCTTACAAGTATTGACTTGGAATCTGCTTCTGATGCAGGTGGTATCGGTTCAGCACTAACAAAAGTTGCATCACAAGCGAACAATGCAGGTGTTAGTCTGGAAAAGACGGCTGCCATGATTGCCACAGTTAAAGACGTAACACAAGCAAGTGATGAGACGATTGGTAATGCCATGAAGTCAATCCTTGCCAGAATGAATAACATTAAGGCAGGTAAGTTTGTAGACGATAATGGCGAAGCATTAAATGATGTTGAAAAGGTTCTGAATAAAATTGGAATTTCAATGAGAGATAACAATGATCAGTTTCTTGATTCAGAAACAATCCTTGATACTGTTGCAGATAAATGGGATACATTTGATAAGAAAACTCAAAGAGCAGTCAGTACAGCTTTGGGCGGCACATACCAGGCAAACTCCATTACTGCCATGTTGGATAACTATGATAAAGTACAGAAATTGACAGATGTTGCTTATAATTCTGAAGGAACAGCACAGAAGAAATTTGAGGATAATTATTTAACTTCTCTGGAAGCAAAGACAAACGCATTAAAAGCGAGCCTTGAAAATCTAGCCACTACTACAGTGTCAAGTGATTTATACTCTGGATTTCTGGACGGGGCAAAAGCAATGGCGGACTTTGCAGCAAATACAGATATCTTACAGGCATCTCTGGCCGGACTTGCATCTGCTGGCGGTGTATACGCATTTCAACAGCTGATAAATCTGTTCCGGGAGTTCTCCAACATGGGACAGGCTATGGATATCAGTCGAATGACAGAGATTTCTACAGATTCTTTTGAGCAGTTGTTAGGATTAACACAGGGATTAAGCGAATCCCAGACCCGGATGGTACTGTCCAGTACGGCTTTAACAGAAGCACAGAGGGCAGCAGTCCTTGTAAATCAAGGAATGAGTGAAGCAGAAGCGCAGGCTGCCGTTGCTGCAATGGGATTAACCACTGCCAATGAAGCTGCTGCTGCCAGTACCTTTACATTATCCGGTGCTATGGAGGGAATGCTTGCAACACTGATGGCAAATCCTCTGATTCTGGTTGCAGCAGGTGTTACCGCAGCAGTTACAGCTTACAGTGCTTATAAAAGATCCATAGAGGAAGCAGTATCTTCGGCCAAGAGTGCAGGAAATACATGGGAAGAGAACACGACTTCCATACAGGATAATATCAGCAGGATTCAGGAGTTAAGGACAGCCCTTGCATCTGGTACATTAACAGAGCAGGAAGCAGCAGATGCAAAGAGCGAGCTGTTATCCATACAGGAATCTTTATCCGAATCCTACGGAAATCAGGTCAGTGGGCTTGATCTGATAAACGGATCTCTTACGGAGCAGATCGCATTACTGGATCAGGTGAACGAAAAACAGTCCCAAAGCTTCTTGAATGAAAATAAAAAGGGTATTGACAAAGCCCAGAAAGAGATGGAGAAAAACCGTCATACATACTTGGGTCGGTTCTATGATAACGGATCAGAGGAATCGGAAGCAATCAAGAAATCCATTAAGAAGCTTCAGGAAACCTATGGAGAAGATGTATTTAAGCTGGACAGTGCAGACGGAATCACGATGGATATTCAGTTTAATGCGGATGCTTCTACGGCAAAAGACGCTTTGAATGATTTCATGACTGAGGTTTCCGGTATTGAGGATCAGTTTGGTGAAACGGATGTAACCGATCAGCTTGCTAACAATGCAGCATCCGGTCTGACAAAAGCAAAGGATGTTCTCAGTGAATATCAGGATATTTATAAACAGGCACAGGAAGCAGAGCTGATATCCGATGATAAGCTGTATAAATCCGGTGATACGGAACAGAAAGCTTCCAAGTGGATCTCTGATTATGCAAAAGCAGTTGAGGACTATAACAATGCGATTGCCGATGGAGATCTCAGAAGCATCCCAGAAATTCTCAGAACTGGATAGCACAGTAAACGGTCTGGTGAAAAATACAGGCATGTCCGCTTATGCAGATCAGGTAAAAGAAGTCCGGGACGAGCTGAATGATACAGCCATTGCCAATGATAAGTTTACCAAGGCCGTGAACGGTGCGGACACAAGTAAGTTTGGAAAGTCTGTCTCAGATAATGCAAAAGCACTGAAGGAATGGAATCTTTCAGATACCGATTTCCGATATGCTTTTGAGACAGATGGGATACAGAAGGGTGAGGATCAGATCAATACTCTGGTACAGGCTGCCTTAGATGCAGGTGTTATTAGTGATACTTCTGCATCCAGTGTGGCGAATCTTGCCAGTATGCTTGCAGAGTTGGGTGTAATCTCTT
>OBAE01001293.1_pt1 | contig 13522 bp, 8 predicted proteins | sample 1517641 | NCBI WGS metagenome assembly OBAE01 (sample SAMN04571701, study PRJEB22368) | human gut metagenome | biome: human gut; material: stool | host: Homo sapiens | place: Luxembourg | collected 2012-08-30 | reverse complement strand
AAAAATTTGCCGGGTCAGGGCATGGCTTTTCGATATTCTTCCGGTGACATACCAAAAGTCCGGCGGAAAATGCTGGCAAAATAGCTGGGGCTTTCAAATCCGGTATGCAGAGCAATTTCCAAGATAGAAAGCGAGCTGCCGGTAAGAAGATCTGCGGCTTGGGTTACGCGGTACTGGTTGATATAGGAAATAGGCGTTGTGTGAAAGTGCGTTTTGAAGAAACGACAAAAATATTGTGGATTCATATTGAGTATAGCAGCAAGATCTGAAAGACGGATTTTAGAATCATAGTTATCCTGAATATAACGTAAGAGTTTTTTACACTGATCAGATCTTTCTTTTTTACGAGTGCAGAGGGGTTCCGGATGAAGAAAAAGCTGGTATTGCGCCAGAAGTGCAAGAATCCGATACATGTCACTTTTGATCAGAAGAAACCAGCCGATGGGTTTGGTATCGTATGCATACAGGATTTCCTGGAAAAGCTCAGATAATGTCAGTACAAATGTTTTCTGTGTCTGAGAGGAGGCTTCAGCAGCAGAAAGCTCTTCCAATGGAAAAGCCGGAAGAAGCAGTTGATGAGAGAGCAGCGGACGAATCCAGTCTGCTTCACAGGAATCCAGATAGGCACATGAGAGAATTTCTGGAAGAAATACAAGGGCATGGTGAACCGAAGGGGTAGTTCCAATGCTGCAGAGCTGATGCAGTTCGTGACTGTTGATGAAAAGAAAAGTACCTTCGGAAATTGTCCGGGTTTCAGTTTTCAGTGTCAGAGTGAGAGTACCTTTTTCAACCCAGATCCATTCTAATTCTTTATGCCAGTGAAAAGGAACAGAGAGCCCGCCATGCGCATAATCCTGATGATAGATATGGAGCGGAACAGGTTCGGTTCCATGCACGGTAAAATCCCGGATTCCGCCAGAAAGAACAGGGGAACAAGATTCAGGAGAAAAGAGCTCTTTTGAACGTTCTTTTTTCATAAAAGTCAAAATCCTTTCATTAAATACGAAAATCAGGTTAGAAAATATAAGATAATATCATTATACTGCTCTTATGGGAAAAAAGAAAGAGAGGACAGAAAATGAAAAGAGAGTGGTGGCATAGCTTAACCGTATATCAGATTTACACCAGAAGCTTCTGTGACAGCAACGGAGACGGCATCGGCGATTTTGGAGGGATTCTGCAGAAGCTGGACTATCTGCAGGAGCTTGGTGTTGGAGCCATCTGGCTTTCGCCTTTTAACGATTCTCCTAATTGCGACAATGGATATGATGTCAGTGACTATTATAAAGTAATGGAAGAAGCGGGCACAATGGAAGAGCTGGAAGAACTGATGGCAGCCTGTAAAAAGCGGGAAATTGTGGTCATGATGGATCTTGTTTTAAATCATAGTTCCCATCTGCACCCATGGTTCCTGGAAGCTAGAAAGGATCGAAACAGTAAATACCATGATTTTTACATCTGGAAGGAAGGAACGAAGGAGCAGCCGCCAGAAGGCGGCGGAGCATTCTTTGGAGGAAGCACCTGGGAATGGGTGCCGGAGGTTCAGGAATATTATTATCACAGTTTCAGTGTAATGCAGCCGGATCTGAACTGGAAAAATCCGTCGCTTCGGAAAGAGCTGTACCGGATGATCCAGTTCTGGATGGATAAAGGGATCCGTGGTTTCCGGCTGGATGCAATTGACAATATTGTAAAAGATGGACATGGAGGAAATGATACTCATTCGGAGCAGATTCATACATACTTAATGGAAATGAATCAGAATACGTATGGAAAATCAGAACAGATCCTGACAGTGGGGGAAACCGGAGGTGCTACGGTAGAAATGGCACAGCAGTATTCTGATCCGGAAAGCCAGGAGCTCAGTATGATTTTTCAGTTTGAACTGATGGGAATCGACGGCATCCGAAGTGGAAACTGGGATCCGAAACCGTATACGCTGCCGCAACTGAAGCAGCTCTTTGAAAAATGGCAGACGGGACTGGAAGAAAAAGGATGGAACAGCCTGTTCTGGGGAAACCATGATTTTCCGCGTGTCGTATCGCGCTTTGGAAATGACAGGGAACCGTATCGGGAAAAATCAGCAAAAATGTTGGCTGTCCTTCTCCATGGGATGAAAGGAACTCCTTATATTTACCAGGGGGAAGAAATCGGTATGACAAATGTGTCAGGGCTTCGGATCGAGGACTATCAGGATATCGAGTCTGTAAATTTTGCCGAAGACCGTAAAAAAGAAGGCTGGGAGGAAGAAAAAATTCGTACCTATCTTGCACGGAACAGCCGGGACCATGCGCGGACGCCAATGCAGTGGAATGCGGAAAAACACGCCGGATTTACAGCGGGAACACCGTGGATGGCGGAAAATCAGAATTACGAGGAGATCAATGTGGAAAACAGCAGAAAAAATCCGGATTCCCTCTTCTATTTCTATCAAAAACTAATTGCGCTGCGTAGGAAAAATGACACTCTTGTTTATGGGGATTTCCGTCTGATTGAGGAAGAAAATCCGGATATTTTTGCATATGAAAGAAATCTTGGAAAGAAAAAACTGGTTGTACTCTGCAATTTCCGGGACACGGAGGCACAGATGGAGGCCAGATATGATTTGACAAAAGGGACGATTTTGATTCATAATGATACCGCAAACCTTACAAAAGAGGTGTGGAAGTTACAGCCGTATGAGGCATACATGGTTGAACTGTAGAAATGGCTGAAAAGTTTTGAAAAAGCTGACACGGTTTCGAATCGTATTTCCAGGCTGTGGCGAAAAAAATCATAACAAAAGTTTTACTTTGTAGTAAGGAAGACAGAAATGAAAAGCAGAAGAAGAAGAAGAAGAAAACTGCAGGAGCAACTGGAAACAGGAGGGAAAAAATGTATCGCGTTCTTCTTGTAGAAGATGAAGAAATTGAACTGGAGACATTGCGGGATTATATTGACTGGAAAAAGAACGGGATTTCCAGAGTATTTACCGCGCACAATGGCAGAAGGGCACTGGAGTGCCTGGAAGAAAATATGGCAGATATTGTGATTACGGATATTCAGATGCCAGGAATGAGTGGAATTGAACTGGCAGAGACGATCGTACGCCGGGGATATCCATGCAAAATTGTTTTTCTGACAGGATATGATGATTTTTCCTATATCCATTCCGCTTTTCAGGTGAATGCCGTGGATTACCTTTTAAAGCCATTTACGATTGAAGAAGTAGAAGCATGTCTGAAAAAAGTGAGAAGTGAACTGGAGAAAAGTGAGATAGCAGACTGGTCGCGGAAAACGGCGGCGAAGCAGTTGCTGGAAATGGCTTTGCGGGAAAAACAGGAAACAGAGCTTTTACGGAAAAATTTCCGTGGTGTATTTGGAGAAGAACTGGAAGAGTGCAGGTTTGGAATCATAGCGGTTTATGGAAAAACGGAAGAAAACATCTGTAGCCAAATTCAGGAAAAATACAAGGGCATCCGTTACATCAGCAAAACGGAACGGATCAGCATTCTGCTGCTGGCGGGGTATCTGTCGGTGAAAGATACGGCATTTCAGATCTGGAATGATTTGAAAGAAGACGCACCGAGAGCCGTTGGATGGTGCAGTGGAGCATGGACAGCTGACTGCCTGTACGAAAAGGCGGAAAAACTTCGGAACTGTTGTGTTCTGGCATTTCATATGGATCCACCGGAACTTTTCTGTGCAGATGAAAAAGAAACGGAAGAGGAAAAAGCATATCATTTCCGGGAACAGAAGAAGCGGAGAGAAGAAATCTGTCGTCTGGTCAGCAACGGGAAAAAGCAGGAAACGCTGCAGACCATGAAAGATTATTTTCAACAGCTAAAGGGGCTTGCGCCGAAAACATTTGCGGGAGAAGTTTACAATCTCTATATGTATCTATGGAACCGTCTTGTTTTGAGCGATGAACTGCTGGAAAACTGGATGGAAGCAGAAAAAATTTTGAGAGAAAATGAAATTTTTGAAGCAAACAACAGTTATCAGATGCGGGAAAAGATGAAGCAGTATCTGGAACGGATGTTGGCATTTTTTGAAGAACAGAATCAAAATCCAAATTACTATGCCGTTTATCAGGTAAAAACATATCTTCAGGAGCACTGCTCGGAAAGCGCAGATATCGAGAAGCTGGCTACGGAGGTCGGTTTGTCTCCGAATTATCTGAGGAGCCTGTTTAAAGAGGCAACAGGAAAAACGATTTTGGAATACAATACGGAAATGCGTCTGCAGAGGGCGGCGGAACTGTTAAAGAATAAGAAAAATAAAGTACGGGAAGTGAGTCTGGCGGTTGGATATGAAAATGTTTCTTACTTTGGCGTTGTTTTTCAGAAAAGATTTGGAGTGACACCAAATGAATATCGTAAAATGGTATAAAAATCGGAGTTTTCAGTTTAAACTGGTGATCGGCTATCTGGTACTGGCACTGATTCCAATGCTGTGTGTTACCTGGTACAGTTATGGAAAAACAAGGAATGTGCTTCTTACTGAAGCATATCAGAGTGCAGAACAGGAAGCAGAACGAATTGAAAAAAATTTTTCTACGATGGTCGAGCCTTACGAAACAATTCTGGATGTGCTGTATGTGGATCAGATGCTGAGCGGATATTTGTTTCAGGATTACAGCAACGATTCTTATGAAGATATGTTTTACTATATTGATAAGAAGCTCAGCGAAATCTGTCTGATGGAATTTACAAAATCTGTTTTTACAGCAACAATGAAACGCTTCCGCAGGATAATTATTATTTTTATTCCATGCAGGATCTAGATCGGAGGGAATGTGTGCTGACATTTGATGCGATAGGGGAAACGGTATTCTGTGGGACATCTGGAGACGGAAAAGCATTTCATATGAATCGTCTGATGAATTTTTATCCACAGGGCGGGATGAAGGGCGTACTGTCGTTACAGATTGAAAATCAGCAGATACAGCCCCTCCTCGAAACAATAAATTCCACCGATGAAATTTATCTGGTGGATCAAAAAGGATATATTCTGGCTGCTTCCGAACCGGAAATGGCAGGCCTTCCGATCCGGACCAGAATGCCGGAAGAGGATCTGGAGCAGAAAGCGCAGATTGAGTTTGAGCGTGACGGCATTTCAAAAATCGGAAATATCCAGAGCGGAGTTTTCGGAACAAAAATTCTTGTGATTTCGGATAAGGAGACGGTTTTAAAAGACGCAAAAGCTGTTTCAAGAAGGATGATGTTCCTGATCCTCTGCAGCGCGGCTATGGTATTTCTCTGCATTATCTGTTACACAAGATGGATTTCCGCGCGGGTGCAGAAAGTGGTGTATGCAGCAAAACGGATGGGACAGGGAGAATTTGATTATCGTCTGGAAAATATGGGAGAAGATGAGATCGGACAGATCGGGCTGGCGTTTAATCAGCTCAGTGATCAGATTCAGGAGCTAATTCGGGAAAATTACGAAAAGAAAATCCGGATTCAGACGAGCGAACTGAATCTGCTGCAGGAACAGATCAATCCGCACTTTCTTTACAATGCACTTGCGGTTATTTCAGCACTGGCGATGCGGGAAGGTGGAAAACAGACGATGCAGGCGGTCAAAAATTTGTCCAGCTTCTACCGGATTTCCCTGAATAAGGGAAAACAGGTGCTTTCCATCCAGGAAGAAGTGGAACTGCTGCAGAGCTATCTGAAAATCCAGCAGATGCGTTTTCGGGACAGCGTACAGGTGGAGTATGAGATTGCAAGAGAAGTACTGACATATCGAACCATTAAACTTCTTCTGCAGCCGCTGGTTGAAAATGCCATTCACCATGCGAGAAAAGAGGAAGAAGTTCTCCACATTGCGGTCAGAATTCAAAAAGAAGAAAGGGATGTGGTATTCCAGGTGACAGATGATGGATGTGGAATCCAGGCGGAAAAACTGATTAAACTGCGAAGTTCTCTGCGGCGCTCAGAGGAAGGATATGGACTGCGAAATGTTGCAAACAGGGTTCGTCTGGCTTATGGAGAGGATTATGGTGTCCGAATAGAAAGCCAGGAAGAATATGGAACGACAGTTTCTGTCAGAATTCCAGTAAACGAATAAAAAATCAAACAAAGCAGAAATAACTTCGTATTGTTTGCATAGAAGAGGAAACAGAAACCGGCTGATAAAGGTGATTTTGCCCGTCAGCCGGTTTCTGTTTCGTTAGATATTGACAGAAATCGTAAGAAAACAACAGAATAAAAAAGAGAATTATAAAACTCCGTTAAATCGAGATAGAAATCATAAAAAAGTGAGATTGTTGCAGGACAGACTATCCATTAGAATGGAAACATAGACAGCAAGAGTGTACAAGATGAACAAAAAGAAGAAAGAAGGAGAAGGCATGAAAAAAGAAAACGTGCATGCAAAGCACAAAAAAAGCCTCGCGGAACGGTTCTGGAAACAGAAATATCTGTTTTTACTGCTGCTTCCATCGTTGGTATGGGTCATTCTGATCTGCTATGCACCAATGACAGGACTGTATATGTCCTTCATCAACTACACGCCGCAGGGTAGCGGCTATTTTGCGGATATGGTGAATTCGCAGTTTGTCGGTCTTGACTGGTTCAAGTATTTCTTTTCCACAGATTTCACAAAAATCATGAGAAACACACTGGCAACCAGCTTACTGACACTGTTATTCTCATTCCCGCTGCCAATCATTCTGGCGCTTTGCCTGAATGAAGTTCGAAACCAGAAGGCAAAGAAATTTGTACAGACCGCATCTTATATTCCCTATTTTATTTCCTGGGTTATTGCGGCAAACATTTTCCTTACATTCCTTTCTTCAGACGGCGTCATCAACAATCTGTTAAAATTCCTCGGATTAACCGATGAGTCGATTCTGTTTTTCCAGAAAGGACCATATTTCTGGTGGATCATCGCGATCGCAAATGCGTGGAAGGTACTTGGATACAATGCGATTATCTATATGGCGGCAATCTCCGGCATCAGCCAGGATATGTATGAAGCAGCGGATGTGGATGGTGCGACGAGAATGCAGAAGATTCTGCATATCACACTTCCGGCATTAAAGCCGACCATTATGATTCTTCTGATTCTGGCAATCGGAGGTGTTCTGAATACAGGATATGAGCAGCAGCTGTTGATGTCTAATGATGCTATTTTAAATTATTCTGATGTACTTGATACGTATGCATACCGCTATGGTCTGAAAAACGGAATGTATTCTTACGGTACTGCAGTAGGATTCTTTAAATCCGCAGTCTCCTTCATTCTGGTCATCAGTGCAAATGCACTTTCGAAGAAATTCAGTGATGATAATACGGCACTGTTTTAGGAGGAAGGAAAATGAGAGAAAAAGCAATTAAAATCAAAAGAAAACGTTGTGCCAGTGACTGGTTTCTTGATATTTTCAAAGTGGTTTTTCTGGTGTTAGTTACTGTGATCTGTGTGTATCCGTTCTGGAACATTTTTGTGGTATCCATTAACGATGCAACCGATGCACTGCGCGGCGGGCTCTACTTTCTGCCGAGAAAACTGAGTCTGGCAAGTTATAAAGATATTCTGGGACGTGCCACATTTTTGCATGGCATTCTGATCACTGTACTTCGTACTGCAATTGGTACACCGCTGGCGGTCCTTGTCACGACAGCACTTGCCTATGTGCTTTCCAGAAAAGAGCTGCTGTTCCGGAAACAGCTGAACCTGTTCTTTATCTTCACCATGTATTTTGGCGGCGGAATGGTTCCGTATTATATGGTATTAAAGAGCCTTGGAATGCTGAATAATTTCATTGTATTTATTTTCCCGAACCTGGTAAGTGTTTATAATATGATTCTGGTAAAGAATTATATAGAGGGAATGCCGGCAGAGATTTTTGAATCGGCGAAAATTGACGGAGCAAATGATCTGACAGTTTTCTTTAAAATGGTAATTCCATTGTCCAAGCCGATTATTATGACTATTGCACTGTTTGTTGCAATTACACATTGGAATTCTTGGTTCGATGCATATTTGTTTACGAATGCACAGTCTTTAAAAACAATGCAGTCCATTTTGGTTGAAATTCTGAATCAGTATCAGACTTCATCAGCGAACCAGGCGGCAAATCAGGCGTCACAGACCATTACACCGGACAGCATTCGAATGGCTGCTACGATGATTGCGACCATTCCGATTATCATGGTTTATCCGTTTATTCAGAAATATTTTGTTAAAGGAATCATGCTCGGATCTGTAAAGAGCTGATGATAGAAGGAGGAAAAGAAAATGAAGTTTAAAAAAAGTATCGCAATGGCGATGAGTGTCCTGATGGCAGCGGGAATGCTTGCAGGATGCGGATCAAATGGCAGTACATCATCAAGTACTGCATCCGGCAGTGCATCATCTGCATCGGGCGAGGTAACAACAGACGGAGTTACGATTTCTATCTTTGACAAAAACTCCGGAAGCAATACCTTTGATGATCCAGTTGCAAAAGCAATTGAGGAAAAAACAGGTGTCAAAATTCAGGTAGAAAATCCAACCGGAGATCCGCTGGAAAAATTGAACCTGATGCTGACCGGTCAGAATTACCCGGATATCGTCCTGATGGATCGTGGAAATGATATTGTAAACCGTTACATTGAGGCAGGCGCACTGCTTCCGTTGAATGATCTGATCGATGAGTACGGCCCGGATGTAAAAGAGATGTACGGGGAAACCTTAAACAAGAGTCGTTATACCGATGGAAAAAATTACTATCTGAATAACTGGTACGGAGAAGATCCGGATCCGGTAGCCGGTGTTCTGATGCGCTATGATTATCTGTGCGAAATCGTTGGAAAAGACCGCGCAGACAGCGATGAGCCATTTACACAGGAAGAGTATATTGACATTTGTAAGAAATTCAAAGAACTTCATCCGACCATTGACGGAAAAGAGAGTATTGCCATTACCTTTGATGCAGAATCCAAAAACTACGATGGAACATTAAAAGGAATGTATGGTCTGAAAACATATTATCAGGATGGGGACAATCTGGAACATGTTGCCAAAGCACCAAACTTCAAAGAGATGATGTCCTTTGCCAATGAACTGTATACCGAAGGCCTTCTGGACAAAGAGTGGGTTGTCAACAAGAAAAATCAGTGGACGCAGAAACTGTCTGCAGGCAACGTATTCAGTACCTTTGCTTCCTACTGGGATACCGATGCAGCAAATACAGCACTTGCTTCTTCTGTAGGAGAAGATGCAAAATTCTATTCCTATAAAATCCTTGGAAACGGAATCAGTGCAGATGAAACTACTTACTCCGGAAGAAGTACACTTGGCTGGGATGCAATCGCGATCACCAAGAATTGTAAAAATCCGGAAGCAGCCATGAAGATGATCAACTACCTTGCAAGCGAAGAAGGACAGTATCTTCTGATGTGGGGTATTGAGGGAACCAACTGGAATATGGAAGATGGAAAACACGTTCCGAACGATGATCTGATTGAAGGATTCCAGACGGATTTTGACAAAACAATACTGGATACCGGCGTCCGCAAATGGACCTGGTTTGTAAAGAACGGAAATGGTACAGACGGAACTCCATACGATGTATCACAGTATAAAGTAAAAGAGACCCGGCAGGTGGCTATGAATCACTTTGGTGAGAACGACAGATGGGATACCGCAGAATTTGCAGGCCTTACCCCGGCAGGAAGCACTCCGGATGGCTTGAAATGGCAGAAAATCCAGGATATCTACGATCAGGAATATCCGAAGATTGTGAATGCAGACAGCCACGATGCGGCAATGGAAGAGTACGACAAGATGATTTCCGAAATGAATGACGCAGGACTGGAAGATGTAGAAAAAGTTATCACGCAGAATTATCAGGAGCGTATGAAACTCTGGAATGAGTAAGCTAAAGTAAAATAAAAAAATCACACACGGAAAAGAACCGGCAGAAATTGAAATACAGATTTCTATGTCGGTTCTTTTTTATCAGAAGAAGCATTGCGATTTTCAAGGAATCTGGATATAATGAGGAAAACTGGAAAAACAGGGAAATCCAACCGCATGAGACAGGAGGCATCGTACATGGCAGCGAAAGAACAGTTAACCGCAATGGAAATGATCTGGGGATTTATGAGTGGGACGACAGGACATATGGGAAAGACGGACTTTGCGCCGCAGAAGGAAGCGTTCGGGGATTTTGCATCTCCGGAAACGTATTTTCCGCGCGTGGTGCCGGAGAGCGAGAGCATCTCATCGGAAAAGCTGACGCAGATGCTTCGTGAGCTCGCCGCTGCGCGCCATACGGACATGCATCATCTGCTGGTCCTGCGGAACGGACATGTCATCTGCGAATGCAATTTCGCCCCATACCGCAGCGGCATCTGGCATGCGACGTATTCGATGTGCAAGAGCATCACCGGCATGGCGGTCGGTTTTCTGATCAGTGAAGGAAAACTTTCCCTGGACGAGAACGTCTATGATATTTTTGAAAAACGAAACGGTCTGCTGCAGAAGATCCTGCGCCCGAATCTGACCGTGAAGCATCTTCTGACGATGAAGAGCGGCGTACAGTTCAACGAGATGGGCGTTGTTTCCGGCAACGACTGGGTGGACAGCTTCTTAAATGCGCCGGTCAAGGGAACGCCGGGCGAAGCGTTTGAGTACAACAGTATGAACACGTATCTGCTGTCTGCAATCATACAGGAGCGCACCGGCATGAAAATGGTAGATTACCTGCGGCCGCGTCTGTTTGAGCCTCTTGGCATCCGGAAAGTCTTCTGGGAGAGCTGCCCGGCAGGGATTACGAAAGGCGGCTGGGGCCTCTTCCTGTGCCCGGAGGACGCGGCCAAGCTCGGGGTGATGTACGTGAACGGCGGAAAATTCGAAGGAAAACAGATCGTCCCGGCGGAATGGGTCGCAGCGTCCACCTCCGTTCATGCGACACCGCCGGAAAAGATGGGAAAATATGGCTATGGTTACCAGGTCTGGATGGAGGAGCGGCCGGGCAGCTTTGCGTTCAATGGCATGCTGGGGCAGAACGTGCTCGGTTACCCGGATACCGGCGTGGTGATTGTGACGAATGCGGGCAGCAACGAGCTGTTCCAGACGTGTGAGATGCTCGACATTGTGCGGAAGTATTTCGGCGCGGAATTTGGTGCGGAGCTGAAATCCGGCGAGGCGGAAAGCCCGATGGCATATCAGAAGCTGGTGCAGACCTGCTGTGATCTGGAGGGCGCGAAAGAGACACCGGGAAGAATCCTGCGCGGCGGCTGGAAGCGGAGAACACCGGGGCCGCGGAACAGCGGAACACCGCGTCAGATCGACATGGCGCAGCTTCTGCACGGAAAAGAATATAAAATGGAGGACACGCATGTCGGCATGTTTCCGCTGACGCTGCAGGTCTTCCACAACAACTTTTCCGACGGCATCCGCCGCATCGGTTTCTTCTATGAAAAAGGCCGTTTCTTTGTCGAGCTGACCGAGGGAGAAAAAACACAGCGCATTGCGATCGGTCTTACGGGGTCCAAAGTTGTAGAATGGGTGGAAAACGAGGAATCGTATCTGCTCGGAACGACGGGACAGTTTGCGGAGAATGAAGACGGCGAACTGGTGCTGAAGCTTGAGTTTGCATTTCTGGAAGAGGCCGCAAGACGGAGGGTCAAAATCATTTTCCAGCGTGATTTCGAGCGGATCAGACTGGAGTGGAATGAGACGCCGGGCAAGGATCTGATTATCGAGGGCCTTGAATCCCTCGTGACGGATGTGGCGATCGCACCGCTTCTGCCGTCGCGGTTCCGCGAGCGGAGCCTTGACATGATCCATCTGCTGATGGCACAGACCATTGAGCCAATGGTAGAGGCACACCGCGTGCGGCCGGGGGAAGAAACGGAGACAGAAGAAGCGGCAGCGGAAGCTGAATCGGCCGCGGCAGTGGAAAATGCGGAAAACGCAGAAGAAACGGTGTAAAAACAGAAAAAATCAGAAGAGAAATGTGGATAAAAAAGGGAATGGAGCTGCCGGATGCGCAGTTCCATTCCCTTTTAAAAATACAGATTACAGATTCAAAGCCATATCGCCGGATTTGATCAGGTTTGCCTTGCGGAATACCTCTGAGAAGAACAAGGTGATCACAGCCGGAAGCACGAAGTGGAGCAGAATGATTTTGATGATGACGAGCTTCGGATCATCGTAAGCGATCATCGTCTGATACGTCGTGATCTGTCCGACAAGACCTGCGGAACCCATGCCGCTTCCCGTTGCATTATTCTGCATATTGGCGAGGATTGTGGAGACGGGTCCTAAAATCGCACTCGAGAAGATGACGGGCAGCCAGATCAGTGGATGACGCATGATGTTCGGCACCTGAAGCATCGAGGTTCCAAGACCCTGTGCGACAAGGCCGCCGAATTTGTTTTCCCGATAACTTGCAACCGCGAATCCGACCATGTTGCAGCAGCAGCCGATCGTTGCGGCACCGGCGGCAAGACCGGAAAGATTCAGAATGATGCCGAGTGCAGCGGAGCTGATCGGCAGTGTCAGAACCATACCCATGACGACCGAAACAACGATGCCCATGATGAACGGCCGCTGTTCCGTTGCCCAGTTGATGATGCTTCCAAGGCCTGTCATCATCTGGGAGATCGGCGGTCCGACGAGCAGTCCGACAACGGAACCGGCTCCGATGGTGATGACCGGTGTCACGATGATATCAACCTTGGTCTTGCCGGAAACCAGATGGCCGCAGGTGATGCCTGCGAAAGCTGCGATGAAAGCGCCGAGCGGTTCGCCAGGTCCTGCCAGAACGGCATTTCCGTCCACAAAGAATGTGCCGCCGGTGATCTTGCCGGCATAACCGCCGACCATGGCGGCGACGGCTGCAGAAACCGTGACAAGCGGGCTTTCCCCATATTTCACTGCCACGCCGACACCGATACCGGCACTTGTCAGGGCTGCGGCAGCTTTTCCAAGCAGATAGATCACATTTCCGGTCGAACCGCCGATCAGAAGACCGATCTGCTGAATCATCGTACCGATAATCAGGGTTGCAAAAAGACCCTGCGTCATGCCGCCGAAGCCATCAATGAAGATGTGCGAGGCGACTTTTTTGATTGTTCGCATATGGAATTCCTCCTCATGTATGTGGTGTGTTACTGTATTCACAAGTGACTTGTCAGTCGACTTTTAGTCTATCATAAGATGGGGGCGGGTGCAATCCTTTTCCGGGGGCATAAGTTGACAAAAGAAAGGGGCACGCTTATAATTGAGACAAATTCAGAGCGCTTCGAGAAAACAGCGCAGACAGTAAAAAAGTGATAAAGGAGACGCATGGGAAAACAGAAAAAGAAACAGAAAAAACGCGGCAATCCGCTTTGGACTCTGGTATTTTTAGCGGCACTTGCTGTTTTCTGCTTTTCCGGGTACAAGCTGATCGGCATTTACCTGGATTACAAGACCGGCACGGATGAATACCGGGATCTGCAGCAGTATACGACGGAAATTACAAAAACACCGGAGACACCGGCACCGACGAAAACAGAGGAGCCGCAGGCGGAATCCGAACCGGCGGAGCCTTCCGAAC
>OBAE01001278.1_pt1 | contig 13632 bp, 13 predicted proteins | sample 1517641 | NCBI WGS metagenome assembly OBAE01 (sample SAMN04571701, study PRJEB22368) | human gut metagenome | biome: human gut; material: stool | host: Homo sapiens | place: Luxembourg | collected 2012-08-30 | reverse complement strand
TTATGAGCAAGGAGGGAAAGAGTAAACTTGTGTGTAACCGTATAAAGAGATAAGGCGAACACATTGCGATAAATCCTTTGTTTTCAAGGCTTTTGGAGGATTTTATTAAAGCACTGTAACCTCTGTTGAAAGGTCATAATTTACTGATATTCAAATTTGAATTTACAGACTTCGTTTCTTATAGTCAAACACCGATTAGCATAAACCAAAATTTTTTCTCTGACCTTGGGCTACCATACAGTGAAATTAATAAAAAGTACGGAGAAGTGACAGAAAGCGGGTTTTTTAATGGAGGCGGATATTATATTTTCGAAAATGGTCACGGATTGTACTTTTTTAAAGACAAAAACGGGAACAGCGCTTTTTTTGATGAAAATGAAACATCAGAATATCTAAAGCCCCAAATTCCAGATAATAATGCTGAATGCTTTCTTATTCAGGCAAATATAACGGATCTTTTTAATAATTTTAAAGGCTGTAAACCGATAGTAGATGTTGAGCAAGAACTTGGGATTTCCATTGAATGTTATGAGGACGAAGTAGATGGAGGATATACATGTAGCTTTAATTATAAAGGATATTCTATTTATATTGATTTAGGATATAGCCAAACGACGGTATTTGAATACAATAGTGTGGATGTGCAAAGGCATTATAGATGAGATGAGGGTATATGAAACAGATGATGAAAGTTATAGTCATTGGATTGGTGATTACAGTAGTGTAGACTCTTCTATGGGGAAATGGTATCCTCTCGATGCAGATATATATGATGGAGAAGAAGGCAGCTCTTCTTATTTGACTGGTGAGAGTTATACCTTTTTATATTACCCCAATGTTATGGGGATACAAGTGTCCATAAGGAACTGTGATTCTAACTACCAGATGTTCTTTACAATATCTTAAAATATAGCAACCATACCAATAAGAGATTCGTATGATACTAATGAACCTTGCTGTCGCGCTATATGAAAGGGACACGATCAGTGGGTTAAATCGTAAAAAGTTTCCGGTTTTAACCGGAAACTTTTTGCATTATTCATGGTTTGCTATGGTAATTCCCGTTCACGATGTTAAAACATTGTCCAAGACAATTTCTGATGCTCTTTGCCGAATGTTGTTCATCCTTCTGACCCATGTCATCATGTCCGTAACCTTGAGTTGCTCAGTAAGACCCTCTCGCTCTGCTATTTCGGATACCAGTTGAGAAAACATATTCTCCGCTCGCTCGTCCGCTTCTGCAAGGCACTCATTCAGCTCGCCTTTGGTGAGCAGATTGTAGTACAGAACACGATGCGTTGCTTTCAGCCATTGTCTGTACCTCATGCCCCAAATGCCTATGTTGGTTTCTTCTTGTTCAGGCAGTTTAAGATCAGGGAGCAAATAATCGCCTTGCTGAGTGTAAGTGCCACCCATTTGTTCAAAGATAGATTTTGTCATTGCAGTAATCCTCCAATATGATTGATTTTACCTACAATCCAATCACTCCGGCCGATTACAAAAGCCCAAGGGAGAGGACTTCCTTACGAAGCCTCCCCCTTGGGGGGTTCTTTTTTTGCATATTACGCTCCCGCAGGGGGCTTTTTATTTATTCATCTTCTGCTTCGGGGGTGAAAAGCTCCTTCGCGACTTCCAACACCGAATCCAGACAGGAATTATCCAGTCGGTTCCAAATGAGATATCGGTTAAAGTATTTTTCGCCCTTCAGTGGGATAAACCGCACCGCGTCGGTGGCGGAAATGGGCTGGTGTTCCTTGTACAGCACGGTGATGCCTACACCGCAGGCCACCATCATCAGCAGGGAGGAAACCGTCTCCGCTTCTCCGACGATATTGGGAGAAAACCCGCCGGCTGAGGCGTGGTCAATAATGGACTGATACCCGGCAATGGAGGAAGAACGGGAGATAGCGATAAAGTTTTCATACCGCAGCTCGCTAAAGGAGACTTCCTCCCGGTCCGCCAGGGGATGGACGGAGGATACCACTACATAGTCCATACGGCGGTCCACCAGCAGATACTTGCTTTCGGCGCTTCTGGGGCGGCCGCTGGCGATGATCACATCCACCAGGTCGTCATCCAGCGCCCGCAGCAGCCGGGTCGGGGTATTAAATTTCAGCTCAATATGAATACCGGAGTGCTTTTCGGTGATGGCACGCACCAGCTTTACCGCCAGCGGTTCAAAGGAGTCGATCGGGACTCCCAGCCGTACCCGTCCTACAATGCTTTGGGAGGCGGTCAAGGCATTCTGTACGCCATCCTGGTAGGTGCTTATGATTTTGCGGCACTCTTCGGCAAATACCCGCCCCGCCGGGGTCAGAGAAACGGTGTGGGTGGTGCGGTTCACCAGCTTGATCCCCAGCTCCTTTTCCAGCGAGGAGATACTTCGGCTTAGGGCTGGCTGGGTGATATACTGCTGGCTGGCCGTTTGGGTAAAGTTAAGCGACTGAGCTAACGCGTAGTAACATTCCAATTGAAAGATCGTCATGGTTTTGCGTGTCCTCCATTCGTTTGGGCCACAGTATTCTCTTTGCCTTCCCTAATATTTTACCATGCGAGTAAGAGTAAAGCAACCAAATACATTATACAAAAATCCGTCAAATCGCTGGAATCATGTGCTTTTTGCACAAATATAACGAACAATATCACAGCACTTTGACTGTTATGCAAAAACAGCATCAATCAAGGTCGTTTCTTGGCATTTCACAATTTCGTCATACTTGGTTATCATGGAAGCGTAGATTAAGCTTCCGGAAGCGAATCTTGTGTGTTTTTGGGGGTCGGCCGCCCCCGGAGCGCGAAAAATGATTCTGGCGCGAAAGTATCGCGCCGCAGGAGGATTTATCATGACTAGACAGCTTCTCAAGGGCATCCGTGTGCTTGATTTCACCGACTTCCTGGCAGGTCCCTACTGTGGTATGTATCTGGCCGATATGGGCGCCGATGTTATCAAGGTGGAAAACCTGACCACCGGCGGCAACTTCGTCCGCAACGCGCGCCCTTTGGAAAAAAATAGTGGACTGAGCATGTATTTCCAAAATCTGAACCGCAATAAGCGCGGTGTTGCCATCAACCTCAAAACAGAGGACGGAAAAAAACTGTTCAGCGAATTGGTAAAGAGTGCTGATGTACTGCTGGAAAACAACCGTCCCGGTGTTATGGGCCGTTTGGGCTTCAGCTATGAAGAGTGCAAAAAGCTGAATCCGCGCCTGGTTTATGCTTCTATCTCCGGCTTTGGCCAGTATGGCCCCAATGCCAATCGTCCCGGCTACGACCTCATCGGCCAGGCTATGGGCGGCAGCATGAGCATCACCGGCTGGCCGGGCAGCGAGCCCACCCGTGCCGGTATGGCCATCGGTGACCTGTTCGGCGGTCTGAATGCCGGCTTCGCCATCTGCGCATCTCTGTATAACCGTGAAAAAACCGGCGTAGGCAACCACATCGATGTCGCCCTCGTCGATTCCATCTTCTCCGGCATGGAAGCCAAGATGATGCAGTATGTTTACACCGGCGTCAGCCCTGTCAAGACTGGCAACAAGTACATCACCTCCGCCCCCTATGATTCCTTCAAGGCCAAGGACGATTATTTTGTTATTGCCTCCGGCACCGATAAGCACTTTGAAAAGCTTTCCGCTGCCATGGGTATGCCGGAACTGGCCCAGGATCCCCTGTACTGCGATACCGAGTCCCGCAAGAAAAACGCGGATTCCCTCAAGGAGATCATCGAAAAGTGGACTGCCGATAAAACCGTTTCCGAGGTCTGCAAGATCATCGATGAGGCAGGTATCCCTGTAGCGCCCATTTATAACTGCGAGCAGGCCGCCAACGATAAGAACATCGTGGAAGTGCGTGAGATGCTCGTCAAGGTTCCCGCGCCTGTTAAGCACCCCGATGCTCCCAAGGAGCTGACCGTCATTGGTAACCCCCTCAAGATGGAGGAAGCCCCCTGCGTCTATTACAAGGCCGCTCCGGATCTGGGCGAGAACAACGAAGAGATCTTTGAGTCCCTCGGCTTCACTAAGGAACAGCTCGAAGCGTTCCGTGCCGAAGGCGTCATCAACTGATAACTGACAAGGAGGGTACAAGTTTATGTCACTTCCTAAAGAGGTCCATATCCAGGAATGCTGCCCCCGTGATGGTTGGCAGAACCACGCGGAGTTCATTCCTACCGATGTCAAGATCAAGTACATCCGCCGTATGATCGATTGCGGTGCCAAGGAGCTGGAAGTTACCAGCTTCGTCAATCCCAAGGTCATGCCCCAGATGGCCGATGCGGCCGCCGTGTTCGAGGCGATCAAGCCCTACGCTGCCGAAAAAGGCTGCACCCTCAGCACCCTGGCCCTCAATAAGCGCGGTGCCGATGACGCCGTCGCGGCCGGCTCCCACATGCTGTCCTTCGTGGTCAGTGCCAGCGAAGAGCACAACCTCCGCAATTCCCGCCGCACCATTCAGGAGAGCATGGCTCAGTTCAAGGAGCTGGCTTCCCAGCAGACCGGCGATGTTCGCATCCAGCTGGCCCTGCCCTGCGTGTTCGGTTCTCCCTTTGGCGATGAGATCCCGCTGGAGCGTCTGGATTGGATCGTAGAAGAGGCCCACAGCGTCGGTGTGGAGTACTTTGGCCTGGCCGATACCTCCGGTATCTCCACCCCCACCCACACCCGGGAAGTCCTCCGCCACATGATCGGCCTGGTCGGCGCAGATCACATCTGTGCGCACCTGCACGATACTCACGGTATGGGCATTGCCAATGCCTTCGTAGCCCTGGAAGAAGGCGTCACCCACTTTGATGCCTCTCTGGCGGCCATGGGTGGCTGCCCCTTCGCCCCTGGCGCCAAGGGCAATATCGCCACCGAAGACCTCGTAAATATGTGCGAGAAGATGGGCATTCACACCGGTTATAATCTGGAAATGCTCACCCAGACCGCCCGCGATATGTGCGAGGAGATCCACGCCCATCTGGGCGGCAGTATGGCGCTGGCCTGCCACGGCTAAGATACCGTTAATTTCCGGCTTTCCTTCCCGCACGGTTGCGGTACAATTAGGTCATATGTGAGAGATCACATGAGATAAAAATTCGGACAAAAAAGAAAGGAAGAAAATCATGAAAAGAAGTATCATCGCACTGATTATGGCACTGGCTATGATCCTGACCCTGGTTGCCTGCGGCAATAGCAACGGCGACAACAACAATGGTGGCAATGATGTTAAGGCCATTCAGCTGAGCCTGGGCCACACCAACAACACCGATCACCATTATCAGGTCCTCGCTGAATCCTTCAAGAAGATTGTTGAAGAGAAGTCCAATGGACAGCTCATCATCAATATCTTCCCCGCCGAGCAGCTCGGTTCCGGCTCCGAGATGCTGGAATCCGTTAAGTCCGGTACCCAGGATATGGTTCTGGATCCCGATGCTTACCTCGCCAACTATGATCCGCTGTTCAATGTTATCGCTATGCCCTATGTGTTCACTTCCTGGGATCATGTTCTCACCTTCGCTGATAGCGATGTAGCTGCTACCCTCAATACCGCTATCGAAAAGCAGGGCATGACCATCCTGGGCTGGGCTGCCAATGGCTTCCGTGTTGTTACCTCCAATAACGAGATCAACAGCCCCGCCGATTTCTCCGGCTTGAAGGTTCGCGTCGGCTCCGCTAAGCTCATCGCTGATATGCTGACCGCCCTGAACGCCAACCCCACCACCCTTTCCATGAGTGATACTTACAGCGGTCTGCAGACTGGCATCGTTTCCGCTCAGGAAAACCCCACCTCCAATATCATCGGCAGTAAGTTCTATGAGGTTCAGAAGTATCTAGCTGTCACCCATCATCAGTATGTTTCCGAGCCCCTCATCATGAACAAGGCCAAGTTCGATAGCCTGTCTCCCGAGCTGCAGCAGATCCTGCTGGATGCTGCCAAGGAAGTTTGCGCTGCTGATGTTAAGACCGTTTCCGAGTCCGAAGCTTCCGACCTCAAGTTCATCGAGGAGCAGGGCGTTACCATCACCTATCCCGATCTGACCGCTTTCGAAGAGGCTCTGGCTCCTGTAACCGAGTCCTACTGCAAGCAGTACGGCGATGAGTTCACCGCCCTGTACAACCAGCTGAAAGGCTAACTGATTGAGTCATCTCCACGGCAGAGCCGGGCACACCCGCCCGACTCTGCCCCTCCTCAAGTTCTCTTATCAGTAAAGGAGTAATTCTATGTTCCGCAAAACGCTGAAAACTGCGGTCGGAGCCTTCAACAAGGTCTGCAATCTCCTTTTGGGCATTGTCATGGTCGCCATGTTCCTGGTTCTGCTGCTGCAGATCATTTCCCGCTTTATCGCGTTCATTCCACTGCCTTGGTCGCAGGATCTCATCGTATTCCTGCTAATCTGCAGTGTGTTCCTGGGGGCCTGCACTGCTACGGCCAATAATAAACAGATCCGCTTGGAATTCTTCGTGGATCTGTTGCCCAAAAAGCTCACCGAAGTCATCCTCATCATTGCTGATCTCATCAGCATTGCGTTCCTGGTGGTCGTTACCTCCCAGGCCTTCCAGTTGACAGGCGAGAATATGCATGTTATTGTTGGCTCTTCTCCCATCACTTATGGCTGGTACTACTTTGTGGTAGGCGTTGGTGCCGTTGGCATGATCCTTAACTTCATCCTCCTCATTGTAGACCGCTTCGCTGATCTCTTTGCCAAAAAAGGAAAGGAGGAAGTCACCGCATGACTGCATTCCTGTTGATTTCCACCGGCATTCTGCTCCTTATCGCTGTTCCTATCGGCATGGCGATGGGCACCGCCTCTCTGCTCACCATTCTGCAGGGCGGCACTCTCAATGCGCTTATCATCACCCAGAAGCTCCTCAGCGGCGTCAGCAAGTTCTCTCTGCTGGCTATTCCCATGTTCACCCTGGCCGGTGAAGTCATGACCCTGGGCGGTGTTTCCGATAAGCTCATCTACCTGGCCAACCGTGTGGTAGGCCGGTTCAAAGGCGGCCTTTCCATGGTCACCACTTTGGCTTGCATGTTCTTCGGCGCTATCTCCGGTTCCGCTACCGCTACGGCCGCTGCCATCGGCGGCATCATGGTAGAGCCCATGGAAAAAGCCGGTTATAAGAAAGAATATACCGCAGCTGTTATCGCTTCCTCCGGTCTGCTGGGCCTCATTATTCCTCCCAGCGGCACCATGCTCATGTATGCCATCGTCGCCGATGTCTCCGTCCTGGAGATGTTCACCGGCGGTATCATCCCCGGCATCATCATGGGCCTCAGCCTTATGGTCGTCGAGTACTTCCGCGCCAAGAAAAACGGCTACGGCACCTCCGAGCTGGATATCGCTGAGTTCCATACCCAGAGCAAGGCCAAGATCGTTATTCAGAGCTTCCTGGCGCTGCTGTCCCCGGTCATCATCCTGGGCGGTATTTACAGCGGCAAGTTCACCGCTACCGAAGCCGCCGGCGTATCCGTTCTGTACGGTTTCATCATTGGCTACTTTGTGTTTAAGCAGCTCAATATCAAGAAAGCCTATGAGGCCTGCGTCAAGACCGGCGTCAGCACCTCTATGATCCTGTTCCTCATCGGTGCGGCTGCCGTATTCGGCTGGATGCTCACCATGCAGCAGATCCCCAATCAGATCGTTGCTGCCATCAGCGGCATTACCAATAGCCCCGCTGTCGTTCTGCTGCTCGTTAACCTGGCGCTGTTTGTGGCTGGTGCCCTCTTAATGTCGCCGCCATCACCCTGCTCACCCCCGTTTTGGTCCCGCTGATCAGCGCCTATGGCATCGATAAGACCTTCTTCGGTATTATCATGATCATCAACCTCTCCATCGGCCAGATCACCCCGCCCATCGGCATGAACCTCTTCGTCTCCTCCAGCATCTGCGAAGTTCGCCTGGAGAAGGTCATCCGGCAGGTACTGCCCTTCCTGGCGGTTCTCATCGTCGATCTGTTCCTCTTCACCTACATTCCCGGCATCGTCACCGTGCTGCCCAATGCACTGCTGCACTGATTCCGGAATTTAGCACGGGCCATACTCCGGTCGGTTTTCCGGCCGGAGCTTCCCTGCATCTTATCCCAATAGAACGGAGGCACCAGCCATGCTGTTTTTCCTGCTTTTCATCGTGCTTATGCCCGCCCTTACCTATGCGGATTACCGCCTGTACGGCAAAAAGATGGAAGAGACCCTGGCCGCCCAGCCGGATTACGACCAAAACCGCGAAAACTACGATGCCCTGCTGGCCAAGCTGATGGCCCGCCAAAAGAAAACCGATACCCTCGTCTGCGCCGTGCTGTGCATTGTGGCCTTCATCTTGGGCGTCTATACCTCCACCGCCGGCGGCATTATGTAACGGTTAATAATATTTGGGGATGCCATATATTCCCATTCTTAGCAAAAAGCCTTCCATCGCGGGGGCTTTTTGTGCACTTTTTAGGGCTTTTCTGCATTTCACACCGCTTTGCCCGCATTTCGCCCCCTGGGCGAAAAATACCCCCTTTTAGGGGGTATTATGGGGGCTGAAAGTAGGGCCTCTGCGCCCAGTAAAACCACAATTCTAAGAAAAATGAAAAGGAGGCCCACCCCCATGAAAAAACGCCTGCTCAGCGCCCTGCTCGCGCTGGCTTTAGTCTTTGTCCTACTCCCCACCACCGCCCTGGCGGGAGTGACAAGAGGGTCAGATTATGATATTTCCATCAACGGAACAAATTATGTATTTAGTGATAGTGAAACTTGCTATTTTAAGAGTAGTTTTACAAGCACTGAACCGAGCAGTCCTTATCTTAAGCTCACTAAAAGCTCTGATACAATAACCGTCACTGTCAGCGGTTATGTAACAGTATCTGATATTAGTGTTCACAATAATTTCTCAACCCAAGATAAGATAAACCTCATTATCACAGGCAATAAGGGGAGCACTCTTAACATCGAGTGCAAAGACACTTATGGTGCGGCGCTTGAAACATATCAAAGTGGTGATATCACCATTAAGGGTGGCATCACAGTAAATGCCAATTTTAGCGCCAACAACACAAATAGAAATACTAATTGTCATGGAATTAGTGCATCGAAAAACCTTATTATTACAGGTAAGGGTACAACGGTGAACGCAGTAAATGCGGATCATGATGCGGCGGCAGTTAAAGTAGGCGGTAACATCACCGTTTCCGATGGCGCACAGCTTAATGCCACCAACAAATATTACGGCAGCAATAGCAGCAATAATACTGATAAAGCCTATGCCATTAAGTGTGGCCAGCTCTCCATTTCTGGCAACAACACAAAAGTCACCGCTTACACCAGCAATGGCAAAAAAGCTATCAGCGGTACTGTAAACAATGGCGATAAACTTACCTTCAAGGCCGCAAATTATAAAGGTAGTCAGATCTTTCTCCAAAGACCAATGGACGAAGCTCTCGGATATGCGTATGTAGAAATCACCCAAGCCCCCACCAATCCTTATGTCCGCATTGCCGGTGAACCCGCCATCATCGGGCAGGAAACTCCCATCCCCGGTGGTACTGGTACCTACCGTTATGATGTTGGTACTGGATACAACGGTGACACCCTTACCCTCAAGGATGCTACCATCAATAAAACAGATAGCAGCATTAAAGCTGTCCAGGCAATTCGATTCGGCGAAAACGGTTACTACACCATCAATCTGGTAGGTACCAACACCATAAGCGGTTTCAGCAGTGGCATTGTTGCTCCTAATGATTCTGGCGTTAATAATGTCACGGTTGTCCTCTCCGGCTCCGGCAGCCTCGATATTACCGCTAATCAATATGCCATCGATATGCAGGTGGGCAAGCTCAAATTTGAAAATACCGGAACGATAAAGCTAACAACCGGTTATAACTATTATGTTAACCCACTTAACGCCCTCCGTGTTAAAACTGGCAACATTTCCATCGATAATACCAAGTATGACATAGTAGGTGCAAGGCAAGAGAAAAATTACCCAACCGAAACCATTAGTGACTCTTCTGCGTTTACCCCCGACCTTCTCAACGGCTATACCGTAGGCGAGGAAACTACGCTTTTCAAGACCATCACCATCACCCCTGCCGCCGCCAAGCCTTCCACCATCCGCTACAACGGCACAACTCTAAAGCAGGGCGAAACTATTACTGGTGAAAACGGCGGCACCGCTACCGTAGACAGTAAAAACAATACCATCACCTTGGATAACTTCAAAGGCAATTACCCCCTCGAATTCAATGCGGAATTCACACCTAACTCCATTACCCTCATAGGAGATAGCACCCTTTCCGCAGTCGAGACTAAATATCAGAACCTCACCATCTCCGGCTCCGGTTCCCTTACCGTCGGTTCCATCCGGGTACCCAATAACACTCAAAATACCGCAAACCTCACCATCACCGGCGGCGCTCATGTTACCGTCAATAGACCCAGCGGCGAGGATGAACCCGCTGTTGAGGTCAGTGGTAACCTCACTGTGACTGGTGACGGAACGCAGCTTAGTGCGGAATGCACCGCTGCTACCAATCCTGCCATCGAGGTTGGCGGCAATGTTACCATTTCCGGCAACCCCGGTACCAATGCGTACACCGTAAAGGCCTATAATAAATATGCCACCCCAAGAGGTAGAGATGACAAACTTCGCCCCAGTCAAATGCCGTCGGCCATAGAAATAAGTGGGGATAGCCTCAGCATTAGTAACAGCGCACAAGTCATGGCAAAGACCGATAGTGATGGCGCTGCGGTTTGGATGCCTAAGCAGAAGGTTATCAGCGTTGTAGATGCGTCCCTTATTGCTCAAAATCGTTCTCACAATTTCTCTACCATTTCTTTCGGTGATGAAAGTAATATGGGTAATATTTACGCCAAGGGACAGGTTAATATAGTCGCCGAGAATATGCTGGGTAGCAACAGTAGATTAGCACATAGAGCAATCAAGGCATACATTTATAATCACTATAGCACTGGAGATAGTAACCCCTACTACATTAAGGTAGTAAGCGAAGGGGTACAATCGGGTGGAAATGTAAATGTTATCCCGGGTGACTGCACCAGCACCGGCGGCTATAAGGTCACCATCACCCGCGGCGATGCGTATGTAGCCCCCACCAAAACCATCACCGAAATCATCGTCACCGGCCTCACCCCTCCCGTCAAGGGCGCAACCCCTGTTGATAAGAGCAAGGTTACCCTCACCGATGGTCTGACCGTCGAAAGCATCACCTGGGGCCCTGCTCTTACCAGCGATGGTAAATTTGCTGCCAATACCGCCTACACGGCACACATCAATTATTCCGTCAAGGCAGGCTATGAGCTTGCCGCAAATGCAAACTGTCCGCAGGTTGCTGGCGCGAATGTGACCAGATGGCATCAGGAAGGTATGCCGCAAGACGAAATTGAAGTCACCTTCCCCAAGACCGCTGCCGATACCCCCACCGAAAAGCCTACCATCACTCTTGACCTTCCTGCTCCTGTTGCTGGTGTAGCGCCTGTCACCACCGGCGTTACTGCCACCTCCAGTGATAACACCCCTTTGACTATCGATAAGGTCGAGTGGTACGCCTATACCGTTGAGTATAATAATGGAAAATTTGAAAGAATAGTCGAAGGAGATAAGGTTTCTGGTAACTTTGAAGCAAATACCTATTATTTTGCTGAAATCACATTCGATAGGAGTATTTATTTTGCCAACGAGGGACTGAATATAATTGCTCCTACTTGGCCACTCGAAGGCAGTTGGCCTGAAAGCCGCATATATAGAGTGATAGAGAATAGTTATACAGCCAGAATACTCTTCCCCGCCACCGACGCAGCCTGCAACCATCAACCGGGGGATTGGCAAGATGGCACTGATGGAGAACATCATGTCAAGGTGTGCGCCATATGCCATAATGTAGTAGCCACAGAAAGCCATGCATTTGGTGGCTACCAAATCAATACAAATAATTCTCACACAAGGGTTTGCAGTGTATGCAATGCTGCATATACAAATGCACATGAATTCAACAGCTATGCCCACAATGAGAATTCCCACTGGAAAGTTTGCGTCTGTGGTGCTACCACATCTTATGCAAACCACGAATTTGATCCGGCTACCGGTGCTTGTGCCTGTGGTGCTACCCAGTCTGGTGGCAATCCCACCCCGGATGTCCCCGCTGCTCCTACCGGCTTGGCTGGTGTAGCCCCCACTTCTGCAAATAGCAAAGATGGTAAGATTACTGGCACCACTGCCGCAATGGAGTATGCTACTGAACCCAATGGTTCCAATTGGATTGAGTGCGGTGGAGATGAGGTTACAGGTCTTTCTGCTGGCACCTACTATGTGCGCTATAAGCGGACTACTGATAAGCCCGCAAGCGCTGTTGCGACAGTAGTTGTTCCGGCCTATTCTGGTGGCGGCGAAATCGTCCCTCCCACCCCCGATAACCCCGGCACCATCGTCATCATCCGCCCCGCCGAAGAGGAGAAACCGGCCCAGCAGCCCAATCCCTCCACCGGCGCCAATGACCTGGTCGGCCTGGCCGTCGCCGCTGCCGTCGCCGCTGCCGTCGCCGCAGCCCTCGGCTCCGCCGCCCTCCTGCGCAAGCATGATTAATTGCCCCACCAAAAAGCTCCCCTCCCGGGGAGCTTTTCTCTTGACAAATCCCCGCCCAGGGTGTATAACATTCCCATGGTAAATCTACCGCTTTAGTCTATTTCATGTTAGGAGGCATTCCTATGGAAAATATCTACACTTCCGCCGCCCAGCTCATCGGCCACACCCCCCTGCTGGAGCTCACCCATCTTGAAAAAAAGTATGACCTCAAGGCCCGCCTTTTGGCCAAGCTGGAATACTTCAATCCCGCCGGTTCCGTCAAGGACCGCGTTGCCCTCGCCATGATAGAGGATGCCGAGCAGAAGGGCCTCCTTACCCCCCAGTCTGTCCTCATCGAGCCCACCTCCGGCAATACCGGCATCGGCCTGGCCTCGGTGGCCGCCGCCCGGGGCTATCGTATCATCATTGTCATGCCGGATAGCATGAGTGTGGAGCGCCGCCAGCTTATGAAAGCCTATGGCGCGGAGCTGGTCCTCACCCCCGGCGCCCAGGGCATGAAAGGCGCCATCGCCAAAGCGGATGAACTCGCGCGCGAGATTCCCCACAGCTTCATCCCCGGCCAGTTTGTCAATCAGGCCAACCCCCAGGCCCACTACGCCACCACCGCCCCGGAGATCTGGCAGGATACCGATGGGCAGGTGGATGCCTTTGTGGCAGGGGTCGGCACCGGCGGTACCATCACCGGTGTGGGCCGCTACCTCCGGGAGAAAAATCCTGCCGTCCGCATCGTCGCCGTCGAGCCTAAGACTTCCGCCGTCCTTTCCACCGGCGTCCCCGGTAAGCATGGCATCCAGGGCATCGGCGCAGGGTTTGTCCCCGCCGTCCTGGATACCAAGATCTATGACGAGGTTATCCCTGTCGCCGATGAGGATGCCTTTGCCACTGGCCGGGAGATCGGCCAAAGCGAGGGTGTGCTGGTGGGTATCTCCTCCGGTGCTGCCGTATGGGCCGCTATCCAACTGGCCCAGCGCCCGGAATACGCGGGGAAGACCATTGTTGTCCTTCTCCCGGATACCGGTGACCGCTACCTTTCCAGCTCCATGTTCGCCGAGTAATATTCGCTTATATCCCGC
>OBAE01001273.1_pt1 | contig 13674 bp, 19 predicted proteins | sample 1517641 | NCBI WGS metagenome assembly OBAE01 (sample SAMN04571701, study PRJEB22368) | human gut metagenome | biome: human gut; material: stool | host: Homo sapiens | place: Luxembourg | collected 2012-08-30 | reverse complement strand
ACAACCTAATGAAAAATCGCCAATCGGTTCCCCAATTGACGATAAACCGTTTATAGCACTTTAGCACATTAAAGCGCTACTGTGCTACACATTGTTAAATTGTTCACAGAGGGCTGTCACCTTTATTATGCATAGTATACCATAACAGGGTGCCGTTGTCAATATCGATTTTACTTATGACTGGTATTAGAAGAAGCGATAACAAATTGAAAACTTTTCCTTGTTTCTGCACCATTACGGCTGTACAATAACAGTGGGAGGTGATACCATGTCCAAAACATTCTATCGTGTGGTTCATCCGTCCGGCCAGTTCGTTTGTGACGGGGATTACAAGCCCAAGCGCTATTGGTCATTAGAGGAAGCCACACAGCGGGCACGCGTCATGTCCGCGATCTACGAAAAGCCGATTGAGATACGTAAATTTCCCGACCCATACATAACAAGGAGGTTTATCAATGTCCGATAACAGAACATGGGAAGTAGTCTTCCAGCATAAAAACGGGGCGCTTTACTTCTGGCGTCACACCGGACAGCGTCCGCCCACACTGGCGCAGATCGTTGACGCCATGCCGGACGGAAAATGGTCCCTTATTCAAGTGCGGGAGGTGGTTTGTACATGGCGCGAGCGATAAGACGTAAGCCGTTTAAATTCACATACGATATCGCGGCCTATTCTCTTGTATCTGATATGCGGGAGACTCATACCCGTAAGGAATTGCTGGCCGAGTACAACCGTATGCGTACAGAAGCACTATCCCGCATGAAAGAGTTGAAGAACTCCGAATACGTCAACAGTGCACAGTATCTAACCAACAAGGGCCGTTTCCGTGGCGGCTCCAAAATGAACAAAACAGAGCTTGCCCATGCTATGCGGGACGCGGCCCGGTTTCTATCTTCAGCAACGTCTACAGTTCAGGGCATGCGCGAATTCGAGCGTCGAACAGTCCAGACGTGGCGCGAGGTATATGGGTATACTTTTATCAATAAGAACAATGTGGGCGACTGGGGTTATTTTCTGGAATGGGTAAAAGAAAACAATCCAGACCCTTACGATCTGAACGAAGTGGCCGCGCAGTTCCAGCAGATGGAGCGGTATCGAAAGAAGACCCCGGCGCAACAGGCAAAGGCGAAGCAGGAGACGCGGGAAGCTTTTGAGGAATTCCAAGCATACCGCAAAGAGCGGGTGGCAAGGGCGGAAGCTACGCGCCGTTTCGGCCCAGATCGTGTATCTTCCGCCGACTTACGAAACAGAGGTTATTAACCATGAAATACTACACTACGGCAGATTTCCCGTTATCCACAATAAAAAACTGTGATATCGAGCGCCGTAGTGTAGGCAATCAGGGCACCACTGTCAGGCGCGTATACAAGCAGATGTTGACCGGATTTGACATAGAAACAACACGCATACCCGCCGAGGACCAGTCATTCATGTATGTTTGGCAATGGTATTTTGAAGGCGTGGGAGTTGTCATAGGCCGTACATGGCGCGAATTGCGTCTTTTCATCATGCAGATTGAGGCGCTGTTGGATAACGCCATGTTGGTGGTGCTGGTTCATAATCTCTCATACGAATTTCAGTTTCTGCGTGCCGTCCATGAATGGAAAACCGATGAAGTATTTGCCGTCAAGTCCCGGCGCGTTCTCAAAGCCACCATGAACGGAAAGTTAGAGTTCCGATGCACAATGCTTCACTCTAATATGTCCCTTGCTACCTGGACGGCCAAAATGGGCGTGGAGCATGGTAAGCTGTCCGGCGAGGAGTTCAATTACGATGTCATGCGCTATCCGGATACTCCGTTATCTGATCAGGAGATTGCCTATATCACCAATGACGTTGTTGGCATGGTGGAAGCGTACCGTGCCGAAATGGAGCGCGACAGCGACAATCTCTACAAAATCCCCCTCACGTCCACCGGCTACGTTCGCGCCGACAGCAAGCGCGCTATGCGTAACAGCGGCAAGGTGGTCAAGACCATATTGCCGGACTATGATATATACAAGATGCTTCGCAAGGCGTTTCGCGGCGGCAACACACACGCCAATAGATATTATTCCGGGATGATACTTGAAAATGTTAAGTCGGCAGATCGCTCCAGCAGTTACCCGGACGTGATTTGTAATTGTAAGTTCCCCATGACCAAGTTCCGGGAGATCGTCAATCCCGATATATGGAAAGTCGAAAAAATGATGAAAGACCGCCGCGCGGTGGTCTTCACAATCCTGCTCCACGACGTGGAGCTTTCCGACCCATACAATGGATTTCCCTATATCAGTGTCGCAAAGTGCGCGGCCTGCGTCCGGTCCGGCAACGACAACGGTCGAGTTCTGAACGCGGACTTTATTGAAATGACCGTGACCGATATTGACTGGCGTATTATCAAAAAGCAATACGAATTTTCTGACGTTCAGGTTACGAAAGCCAATTGGAGTCATTACGGCTATCTCCCTCGCGCTCTGATCGTGAATACAATAGACTACTACACCAAGAAAACCAGCCTGAAGGGCGTGGACGGTCAACAGCTACTTTATGATAAGTCCAAAAACCTATTGAACGGTATTTACGGCATGATGGCACAAGACCCGGTAAAGCAGGATATTATTTATCACGAAGGCACCGGCGAGTTTAGCGAGGATGACGCGCCGCCTGAAAGTCTGTTAGCGGAGTTCTCCAAACACGCATTTCTTGCCTACCAGTGGGGTGTTTGGATAACAGCATGGGCCCGTCTCCGGCTTCAAGAGGGAATAGACCTATGCGGTCATAACTGCGTATACGTGGATACCGACAGCTGTAAATATCTGGGTGAAGTGGATTGGACAGCCTATAACCGTAAGCGCGTCCGCGCCAGCGCCCAGAGCGGGGCATACGCCACCGACCCGCACGGCAAGCGTCACTATATGGGGGTATTTGAGGACGAGGAACCATACACCAAGTTTAAGACGTTGGGCGCAAAGAAGTATGTGTTTGAACACGCAGACGGCAAGCTTCAAGTTACCATTGCCGGAGTTAACAAAAAGAAGGGCGGCGCGGAGCTTGCCCGCCGGGGCGGTATTGAAGCATTCCGCGAGGGCTTCACCTTTATAGACGCGGGCGGCACCGAGAGCGTGTACAATGACTCCACCCCATACGCGGAGCGTGTTTTAAACGGGCACAAAATTGAAATGTCCCCGAATATCTGCATACGGCCCAGCACGTACACCGTTTCCCTCACTGACGAGTATAGAAATTTGTTAGAAACTTGCAAAATTTCTGTTTACAATTGTAGCAGATATGGTACTATAATAATGCCGACAGGGCAAGGAGGAAACGAAAATGAAGCAGGTAAAAGCACTCAATCTAAAGAACATGAAAGAGACTATCGTGAATTTTTCCGGGGATCAGAAAGAATTTGATAAGATTTGGTATGCTTTCTATCAGATGGCATGCATCGGGTTCATTGATCAGGAGGTATGGTTAAAGTTTTTAGACCAGTGCTCTGGCTGGTATGTTGACGAGGAAAACGCGTGCGTTCGTGATGAACAGAATTGCCCCAACGGCGTCGATTCTATTGTATGGGAGTACACGCCGGACGCAGAATACAAGGCGGGGAGAAAGTGAGAACAGGAGGAAACGAAAATGAAGCGTTTTGAGAGACCGACCGAGTATAGGAAATGCGCTGGTGGGACACTGGCCATTGTATATGACTATAATATGGACAGTTCGTGAATGGGAAGCGGATGGCTGGACGTTGCGTAGCACATATTACGAGTTCCTGAGTTTTTGGAAATTTGACAAGGACTAATTTAATTTGTCTGACCCTATCGGACATATACGGGGGAGAAAGTGAGAACATTATGAGCAAGACATTGACCCTGACCATTTTTGCAAAGACCCGTAAGACCAAGGCCGGCCGCGAGTTCAAGACCTATTTAACCACCCTGCCGAACGGTGAAAAGGTTAAAGTCAAGTTCCCGGGAGACTGCGACAAGCCCAATCAGTTCCCCTGTAATATTGATCTCATGCAGGATGGTTGTAACCTGTCTGCCGAGAAGTACACTCGCACGGTCGAGAACAACAAGATTGACCCCGCCACCGGCGAGGTAGTCGGCACCGAAACCGTGCAGGAGAAAGCCGTAGCCAAGGTGCTGTGGATTTCCGCATGGGCCTATTCCGCCGAGGAATACCGCGACAGCTCTATGGATGAGTTCTTTTAAGGAGGTTTAAGCATGACGGTAACTTTTCTGACTGACAACATCAAGATGGGTCGTACGGGCATTTCCTACCCGTTTGTGCTGGAAGTTCCCGAGTTCGGCCAGATCGCCGGAAGAGTGACCGAGACACAGCGGGGCGCCACGTCTGTGGCGTTCCCCGCCGGTCACTTTCCGCCGTAGCGGGGTTTATTCTCTGTGAATTTCAGAAGCAGGTGAACACCGAGTGAAGATATTTGCACCTAACGGGTATCTGGATATGGAAAAGATCATTTCCAGCCCCTATCATTTTATCATGGTACTGACAGGCCGCGGCACCGGTAAGACGTTCGGTGCTCTGGACTATCTCCGTAAACGCGCCACCAAGGGCGACCGGTTCATGTACTTCCGCCGTCTGCAAACACAGATTGACATAGTGGCAAAACCGGAGTTTTCCCCCTTCAAGAAGTTGGACGCGGTTCGCCACACGGTCACAGATGTAAAAAGCCTATCGAAGCAGACCGCCGGGTTCTACGATGATAGTACCGGCGATCTGTTGGGCTATGCGGCGGCGGTTTCCACATTTGCCAACTTGCGTGGTTTCGATGGTTCTGATATCGGCACGATCCTATTTGAGGAGTGCATACCGAAGCTTTACGAGTCCAAAATTCGTGACGAGGGCGCGGCTCTGATGGACGCTTACGAGACGATCAACCGAAACCGCGAATTGGAGGGCGACGAGCCTGTCAAGCTGGTATGTATTGGTAACAGTAACAATTCCGGCGCGGACCTTTTGTGCTATCTCAATCTTGTTTCCCGGGTGGAGAAAATGAAAAAGAATGGGACAATGGTCTACACCGATACCGCGCGGTCCCTGCTTTTAATCGTCCTGAAAGACTCCCCCATGGGCGAAAAGAAAGCAGATACGGCTCTTTACCGATTTTTGGGTCGAGAGAGTGACTACGCCAAGGCGGCATTGGACAACGAGCCGCCGGAGGAATGGGGAGAGTTTACCGGCAAACTTCCGTTAAAGGAATTGTCCCCGGTCGTATCTGTCGGCGAGATCACGGTCTATCGCCACAAATCCCGCCACACGCTCTATGTGTCCGCGCACAAGCAGGGGAGCCCGCCCACCTACGGCACAGGTCAAAACGATATGAAGCGCGTCAAGACCCTTTACCGATGGATATGGCAGGCGTACATTACCCAGCAAGTTATTTTCGAGGAAACCGTGTGTGAAATTCTATTCACCAAGTATTTTAGTTAGGAGGAATATCTATGGCAAAGATCAGCAAATGGGAGAATTTGAAAGCGGAGCTGGAGAGGGGGCAAGAGGAATTTGCAGCCATTCCCAACCCTACGGCGGAACAGTGTGGAATGTGTCAGGCATATAACTATGTGTACGCGCGCATGCGCACATTGGAAGCATTAGAAAAAAAGCTTGACAAAGCCTAAACCATGCGCTATACTTATCGCAAGATGGGCGGTGGGTGTCCATATGCAATCGCCGGAAGCGAGGACGCGCACCGGGCACGGTGCATGAGCCCACCGCCCTATCATATTATAATGGAGGGCTCATACCATGAAAGTATACCTGATTTGTGTTCTGGCCTTTATTCTGGCCGATATCCTGACCGGACTGGTCAAGTCCCTTTATGAAAAAGACTTCAAGTCCTCTGTCATGCGTCAGGGCCTTTTCCACAAGGCGGGCGAGCTGATGGTGTTGGGCCTGTTGTATGGCGTGGAGTATGCGGCTCCCATGCTGGGCATCACGTTCGAGTTGCCCACATTCCGCGCGGGAGCCTGCTATTGTATTTTGATGGAAGTGGGGAGTATCATTGAAAATATCAAGCCGTTCACTCCCGCCATTTCCTCTATTTTAAGAAAGGATGAAGACAATGCCGATTGACGTTTATCTGTCCCCGGCATATCACCGGCAAAACAACTGTTGTTATCACCGGCCGGACGGTCGGCCCTGCTATGAGACACTTCACAACAACGAGTATCTGGACGTGCTGGAAAAGTTCCTGACGGCGAACGGGATCACCTATGCGCGCGGCCCGCGCCGTGTTCCCATGTCAGACGAGAATGGCACAGAGCTGATGAACAGGGCTATTGCGGAAAGCAATAAGCTGAACGCAAAGGTTCATTTCGTGAGCCATACTAACGCGAGCAGTAACGGAACCGCTAGCGGATACCACCCTATGTATTATGCATACAGCGATAACGGAAAGAAACTCTGTGAGCTGTTCGCCAAGTATCGCCGGGAGGTGTATCCCGGTACGGTGAAGTGCATACCCCGCCCCAGTGGCTACGGCGGCAATCTGGCGGAGCTACGAAACACCACCGGCGTTTGTATTTATCAGGAGCACGTATTCCACGACAACGCGCAGGACGCCGCTTGGTTCCACACACACATGGAAGACATTGCCCGCGCTGATACAAAGGCGTTGTGTGAGTGGTTTGGTAAGACGTATGTGGAACCGGACCAGGACGAACAGGAAACAAGCGCGCCCCGGTTCGGACTGGACTATTCCAAGTCTGACGGATTTAGCTGGTACGTTGATGGCATCAAGACCACACCGCGCGGCTTTATGGACGCGCTGACAAGTTTAATGGAGGACTGACATGAATTATTCAGATATTATCGCGCTGGCCCGCGCAGGGTTCACCGCACAGCAGATAGCACAGATGTCACAGGCGGAGCAGGTCCCGCAGGAGCCGGCTCCCGCACCGGTTCAGCAGGAACCCGCCCCCGCACCGGTTCAGCAGGAACCTACCCCCGCACCGGTTCAGCAGACCCCCGACCAGTTGTCCGCGATCCTTGCGGAAATGCAGACGCTTAAGCAGACAATGCAGGCACAGAACAGGCAAAACGCGGAGCTTATCCCGCCTACGCCGCAGAGCGCGCAGGACATCCTGTCAAGTATTATCGCCCCGCCGAAGAAGAACGGGGAGAAATAATAAGGAGGTAACTACAATATGAATAGCATGACCTTTTCCCAGGCGGCGACCGTTCTGACCGATATCGTAAAACAGGCAACCGGTCAGGAAGCGATCACCGCGATCACTACACCGCAGGATTTTGTAGCGGTAGCACAGACCGCGCTTAAAACGGGCTATGACCCCGTTATCAACGCGATTTCCCAGATTTGGAGCCGCACGATCTTCTCCGTGCGCGACTACCGGACGCCCATGGACTCCCTGATGATGGATATGCCCCGCTACGGTAACGCCCTGCGGAAGCTGTCCCCCGTCAGCGGCGAGATGGTGGACGATGACCGCTACAAGTATCCCGTGGCCTATGACGCCACCAAGACCGACAATCCTCTGGGTAACGGAGAGAGCGTGGATATGTACGCCATCAAGAAACAGGAGACTCAGCAGACCAATTTCTATGGTACCGCTGTCTATGAACAGCATTATACCATGTTCCGCGATCAGTTTGATGCGGCATTTGAGAGCGCCGACGAGTTCAGCCGCTACAATGCTATGTGCATGACGGAGCGCATGAATGACCGTGAGAGCTACAAGGAAAGCATTGGCCGCGGCATTCAGGCTAACTTTATCGGCGGCCTGCTGTCCGAGAATAACACAAGTCGCGTTATCCATCTTCTGACCGAGTACAACACGGCCACCGGCATGACTCTGACTGCACAGACCGTATATCAGCCCAGCAATTTCGCGCCCTTTATGCGCTGGGTCTATGCGCGTATCAAGACGATCTCCCGAATGTTCGCGGAGCGTTCCCAGATGTTCCAGACCGTTATCAACGCAAAGCCCGTCCTGCGCCATACCAATCCCGAAAACCTGCGTATTGCGCTGTATGCGCCCGCGATGGACCAGATGAACGCCATGGTGCTGTCTGACACCTACAATGATAACTATCTCCAGTATGCGACCTATGAGGCGGTCAACTTCTGGCAGAGCATCAAGACGCCCGACACTGTCAAGATCGCACCCGTGTACACCGACACCACCGGCGCGTTGAAGCAGGTGGAAGTGTCGAAGCCTGTGGAGAAGGCGGGCATTTTCGGCATTATCCATGACCGGGACGCGCTGGGCTACGCGATCGTGAACGACTGGGCACAGCCCACTCCGTTCAACGCACGCGGCGGCTATTGGAATGAGTTTTATCATTCCACGTTCAAGACCATTTCCGATAATACCGAGAAAGCCTGCGTCCTGTTGCTGGACTAATTGGCATTAAGGGAGTCCGGGCAACCGGGCTCCCTTTGGAGGAAAGTATATGAGCTTCAAAGTCAGACTCTATACAATCGAAAAATACGACCGGAGCACGAAACAGCCGACGGGGACCGGGAAAGAGTATGAATGCCTTGCAAACACTCCGTTTTCCGTTCTTTCTCCCACGTTGCGGCTGGCTACCGGGGACGCGGTGAGCGTATATAATTATGTATATGTGCCCTCTGTGGACCGGTTCTATTTCGTCAACGAGTGGACCTACTCCCGCGGCCTGTGGGAAGCGGAATGCGCTGTTGACGTGCTGGCCAGTTGGAAAAGCTATATAGGGGACAGTACGCTCTATGTGCTGCGCTCTGCGGCACAGTCGGACGGCGCTGTTATCGATATGGCATACCCCTCCACGGCAAAATTGGACGTGGTGCAGAAAGCGTTTACGCTGGCGGGGAGTGATCAGGAGCCATGGAATTACGACGGTGTTAACGGCTCTTATATTGTCGGTATCGCAGGCCGAACAGGCGGAGCTGTTACATACTGGGCCATGAACACCGCTATGTGGGCGAATTTCACAAATGAAATTTTCGGCACCGGCGAATACGCGGGCATTGTGGACGATGCCGAAAAGCGGAATTTCAACCCGCTACAGTATTTTGTATCCGCCAAGTGGTTCCCGTTCAATATTCAGGCCGCGGGAGGGACTGCACCTATCACAGTGGGCTGGTGGACGATGGGAAGCAAAGCGTTTCAGTTTGAAGCGTCCAGTTCAAGACCTATGTTTTCCGGCACGATCACTATCCCGAAACACCCGCAGGCCGCGGCGCGCGGCAAGTACATGAATTCCGGGGCATTTTCCGCCTATGCGCTCAAGCTTCCATGTTTCGGACTGGTGCAGATACCACCGGCCCTGATCATAGACAGCAGTAGCCTGGAAGTTGAGATTTGGACGAATATCGCGGACGGGACCGGGATGCTGAAAGTGACGGCGAACAACCGCACAGAACCTATTATTTTCCTGGAGGCGCCTGTTGGGTGTCCTGTACAGCTTTCCCAGGTGTCCGCCGGATTGTTGTCCTCTATCGCTAATCGCGCCCAGGCCGGAGGCGGTTTGCTGGGGGAGGTCGTGAAGGCGGCACGTTCCGCCATTACGGAGATCGGCGAAGTGGTCGGCTTGCCTGTAGAAAATTCTACGGCGGTCGCTACCAACGGCACCAACGCCAGCCGCGCTATGACGAAAATCACGCCCGCGTTGCTGGCAACGTTTACTTATGCCACCGAGGAAGATGTACAGCACCGTGGCAGGCCCCTGTGCAAGCTGGTGAAAGTCTCCACGCTGTCCGGTTACATTCAGGTGGCGGACGGTGACATTCTGGCACCCGCTACGGAAAGCGAGTTGCGGAGTATCAAAGCGTATTTGGAGGGAGGTTTTTTCTATGAGTAGTTACGGCGGCGCGCCGGTATTCTACGACCACCAGAATATCGTGCTGTCGGAAGTTTCCCCCTCTACGGTTCATAGTCAGAACACACAGCTTGTGCACTATTACAAACGCTATCTGTTGCAAAAGGCAATGTCGGTGTTTAAGTGGAAACTGCCGGAGCATTGGAACAGGGACTATCTGCTGTATTCCCTGTACTGCTGGGGCGTGGTGGCCGTGTTTAATACGGACCGGTTCGGTGTCATCCCGCAAATGTGCGGGCTGGGCGGCTATGGCGTGTTTTATCAGCCTACGCGGGCGATCATTGCAAATCCGCTGATCAACCGGAGCATTGAGGCGAGAATTGGCGAGACGTGCGAATTGCTTAAGCTCCAGCCTGATTTCGGCGGCATTATGGATATGGTAGCGCAGTACGCGGAGCTGATGGCCCTCACGTCTGAGATGGTGTCTATGAACGTGGTCAACTCAAAATTGTCCTATGTGTTCACCTCCGGGAATAAGGCGGCGGCGGAGAGCTTCAAGAAGCTGTACGACAAGATCACCAGCGGGGAGCCCGCTGTTGTGGTGGACAAGGCGCTCATGCTCCCGGATGGTTCCAAGGCGTGGGAAGCGTTCGAACAGAATTTGCGGCAGAATTTCATTGCCGGTGACGGCCTGTCACTTCTGCGGCAGATTGAAAACCAGTTCGCCACGGATATCGGTATACCCAATGCCAACACGGAGAAGCGCGAGCGGGCCGTTGTGGATGAGATCAACGCGAATAACGTGGAGACTTATTCCAAGTGTGCGCTGTGGTTGGAGTCCTTGCAGGACGGTTGCAAGCGCGTGAAGCGAATGTTTGGCGAGTCGCTGGGCGGTGAGCTGGCGTTTCCAGCCGATGGTCGAGAAGCCGGAGGACGGCGGGGAGGTGGACAAGGATGAAAAGTAGTCTTTCCATTCTGGGGCTATATCAGTGGGACAATACACTGTTTGACCCCCTGACTGTCCCCGCTGGTGTGGATAAGCAGACAGTGGTCAATAACATTCTGATGGATTGCGCGGAGCTGGAAGTCCTTTATTCTAATCCGGATACCATGAAGACGGCAATCTCCATATGGAGCGACCTGTCACAGAATAGCTGGAACAGAATGCAGGACGCACTGACGGCTAGCTACAGCCCCGTCGAAAACTATGATCGGTATGAGGACTGGACGGACGGAAACACCAGCGAAGCGAGTTCGCAGGTGGCCGCATATAATGACTCCACAATGGCGAATGCGGACCGCGCGACCAGTAAGGGCACCGGCACACACTCCGGGCACCTGCACGGCAATATCGGCGTGACTACCAATCAGCAAATGATCACCGAGGAGATGGAAATGCGCGCCAAGTATAATATGGTGGACATTATCACCGGGGAGTTCAAGCGGCGGTTTTGTCTGCTGGTATATTAGGAGGTGAGAACATGGCTTTTGAAGTATTCCCTTATTCTAATCTGCATGATCTCAATTTAGACTGGATACTCAAGCAGGTCAAGACGATCTCCGAGTATCAGGGAAGTTTTGACCAGCAGATTGCGGCACTGTCACAGCAGATCGTGACTATTCAAAGTCAGATCAATGCGGAAATGCAGAGGTTCCAGAATGCTGTCAATGCAAGTATCAACGCACAGACCCAGACGCTGGCCGGTTTTCAGGACGAGCTGGACGTGCATACCGCGGCAATTGCGGAGCTGGAACAGGCGTTGCAGGACAGCGTGGTCGGTCTACAGCAGTTTGTGCTGTTGAATATTGCGGAAAACAATATTCGGCTGAAAGACGAGCTATCGCAGGATATCCGTAACTTTACGGTTATCAATCCTTTTGACGGCACCAGCGTGACGGTTCAGCAGATGTTCGATACTCTGGCGCAGTTGCACATGACCGACTCCCTGACTTATAGTCAGTTGACCGGTAAGGGCAAGACCTACGCGCAGTTGACCGCGTTGCAGATCACCTATTTCAATCTCATTAACCACGGCGCAAGCCTGGTACAGTAAAGGAGGATTTATATCATGCCTACTACTACCACTCATTTCAATCTCAAGAAGCCCACTGGCGATGATCTCTATAACCACCTGACAATCGACAATCCGAACATGGACGCAATCGATACGGCCATGTACAACAACCAGCAGGCGGCGATCTGCACGGCCACACATAGCAAGGTCGGCACGGTCCAGACGCTTACGCGGCAGGGCGGTAAGAGTGCCATGTTCCGGTTTGTGGCCACGGCGGCATTTGCGACTGGCGATACGTTCACTGTGGATGGTCAGGCCGTGACGGCCACGCTACCGGATGGTTCCGGGTTGAGCGCGGGTGCGTTCGTTATCAATTCCAATGTGCTGGCCTGCCTGGTCGGTACGCAGATGACGGTGTACACCGTGGCGGGCGCTGGTGCGCTGGACGCGGCCACTCTGGACGGACACCCCGCGAGCTATTTCGCCGTGGCGGATGAGACGGCGAAGAAGAGCACCAGCCAGAATGTGACTCTGAATACGGGACTGTGGACCAGTTCCGGCGAGCTGTATACCCAGAGCGTGAGTGTCGCTGGCGTGACCGTCACAAGCAATCTGGTTATCGGCCCCGCGGCGGGGAGTTGGGACGGGGCGGTTGCCGCGCAGGTTCGGTGTACCGCGCAGGGCAACGCAAGTCTGACGTTTACGGCCAGTAAGTTGCCGGACGCGCCTGTTGTGATGTCGGTTATTATCGTCGGCTGAGACGATCATAATACCAAGGGTGGGTGCGCAGGGGCCCGGGATTGCGCCCGGGCGGGGACGCAAATTGATTTACAAGGAGGGTCTTATATGGCTATTGTAAATACTCATTATGGGTTCTGCGCCAAGGGAGGCGCGGCGGTCAAGTTCACGTATACCGGCGAATATAATGTCCGGGATGACGGTGTGGTGGAGCTGCTGACGAGCGGCACCCTTGTATTCCTTGAGCCGAAAGTCATTGACGTGTTTATGGTTGGTGGCGGTGCTGGAGGTGGGTCTGGACGTTATAATAATAACCGAGGTTTAGGTGGAGGCGGTGGCGGTTATACAAGAACTTGTAGAAAAATAACGGTGCAGCCCAATAATTCATACGCTGTAACTATTGGTGCCGGTGGTAATGCAACCCATAGCGGCTCAAGCGCAACAGATGGCGGGTCAACTGCTTTTAATGAATTCATTGTACAGGGAGGAAAGGGCTTATCCTATGTGACCAGCTCTGCTATCAAAAGCGGCAACGGGGGTAGCGGAGGTAGCGGGGGTGGCGGAGGTGTTTACTCTAACTCTGGCTACGGTACGGGAGGAAGTGACGGAAACACAGGAGAAACCGGATACCCGACCGATACCGCCGGAGGAATTGGACAACGCTTCACTACCCGCGAATTTGGAGAACCATCTGGAAAATTATACGCTGGTGGCGGCGGTGGCGGACGCTATATGTCAGCGCAATCGCCTATTATCTCTATGGGCGGTGCTGGCGGTGGCGGTACCGGTGGTTTTGCAAACTCTGGTGAAGCCATAACTAAGGCGCCTAGTGCTGGCGTGGCAAACACAGGCGGTGGCGGCGGTGGTGGTGCAACAAATGCCGCCGGCGGTGTACAGGGTGCTCCCGGTGGTTCCGGTATCGTATGTTTCCGTGAAGCACAGGAGTTGCCGGAGTTGGCTGGGACGTGGGTGCTGAATAAGATGTTGTATGCGCCGGAGAATGCTATTTCCCAATATGCCGACTTCACAGCAGCATATGGCTCCTCAACAATAAACTGCACACGAGCACAAATCAAGACCACGGAAATAGTTATTACCAGCGACGCAGGTAGAAGTATCACAATTTACACTTTTGCGTCCAACGCCTGGACGAGCGGG
>OBAE01001255.1_pt1 | contig 13835 bp, 12 predicted proteins | sample 1517641 | NCBI WGS metagenome assembly OBAE01 (sample SAMN04571701, study PRJEB22368) | human gut metagenome | biome: human gut; material: stool | host: Homo sapiens | place: Luxembourg | collected 2012-08-30 | reverse complement strand
CAGTTCGGAGTGGAAAACCAGCGTGCCGACGGCATCGGTCTGCTCCAAGGCCTTCCGGATCTTCGCGGAGAGAGAGGCTTTTAGCTCGGCATTCGCATCAAGACGGGAATCAAAAGAGATCAGAACAGTCGCTTCGCCATTTTCCATATATCCGCAGGCCTCGTAGGCGGCGACTGTGCGCGTTAGAGCGGTCTCGACGCTCTGCTTTCCCAACGCAACATCGCTGAGCGCATTTTCCGCATCGCTGTTCAAGCAGCGAACATTCTTAACGATCCCGCTTTTGGCAATCGTATATTCCACGCTGGGGTTGACATCCATTGTGAAGGTGCCGGCTGTCGCATTGCTTCGGATGGCATTTGCAGCGATGCCGGTGCAGAGAACCAGTGCAAGGCAGGCAGCCATGATTCCAAGCTTGGCCCAACCGGGCTTTCTTTTGGTATTTGCTTCGCTCTCTGCGTCAGCAATGAGCTCGTCATTGATCTTTCCGATCGAACGAAGAAGAACTTCGGTTTTCATAGCATAATTCCCTCCTTTTCAAGAAATCGTCTTAGTTCGTTTCTCATACGGAAAAGCAAAGACGTCACCTTGCTCTCGCTCATTCCGTATGCGTCCGCAATATCCCGTATTGCATAGAGATGATAGTATCTGCGGACAAAAATGTTACGGTTCAGCTTGGGCTTTGCATACAGGAAGCGGTCAATGGCGGCAGCCAACTCATTTTCTTCTATGGTCTGCTCCACAGTCGTTTCCGAAGGAACGCAGGCTTCCAACTCAGACAGCGCGAGGACTACTTGTCCGTGTCCGCGTTTTTCGGCAGTATACCGCTTATAACGGTTCAGAGCGAGGTTGCGCGTGATTTTCCCTAAGTAGATCGACAAACGGTTCGGACGCTGCGGCGGAATTGAATTCCATGCGCCGAGGTATGTATCGTTGGAACATTCCTCCGCATCCTCTTTGTTACGCAGTATGTTATATGCGATCATGTGGCAGTAGCTCCCGTACTTTTCTGCGGTGGCGGCAATCGCGCTCTCGTTACGCGCCCAGTACAATTCTATGATCTCATGGTCTCTCATTGCGCCCTCCTTTCTCTCTGCGTAAAGGCCTTTCACCTATATAGACAACAAAAATCGTCTTTCATTGCGCGGACGGGAAAACTTTTTACAAATTTATCATATCATGCCGGAGCGGCGATTTCTACCGGCCTTAGACCAAGAATCACAGCATGGGCATTGAAAAAGCTAATGCAGTCAACACACATCTATCGGGCATCTGGTGTTGCAGTTTATAAAAGGAAGAAATACGCAGTTTGCGGCAAAGGTAGAGCTGAATTGCCAGAGCCAGATTTCGCCTGCCGCTCATTCCGTCCCGTCGGAATCTTGTTGGGGAGTGCCTTCCCTGCGAAGATAGGCGGTAAACCCGGCCGATTTGGCGTGCAATGTAATTCTTCTGCCTCTAACAAATCCCACGGCTTTTTATGCTGGTACGAAGCAGGTGGTGCCGGAGGACGGCATCAATCTGAACCGTGCGTTTCCCGGAAATGCCAAAGGCAGCCTCTCCGCACGGTTGGCTGTGGCACTGGAGAATGCCCTATACCCAGTAGCTGACTTTCTGGCAGACCTTCACGGGGGGGATTATAACGAAGTGCTTCACCCGTTGGTATTCTTTCCCACGTCTGGAGATGCGGCAATCAACCGTACATCTTTGATAGCAGCTCAGACATTGACAGTTCCTTACCGTGTGCGATCCTCTGCACGGAACGGACTTTACAGCTGGGCAGTTCAGAAGAATGTCCCTGCATTGCTGATCGAGCGGGGAGGACGGGGAATATCAATATTCTTACGAAGAACAATGGTAGCCAAAAGATTTTCCGGTCATATTCCGAATGTATCAGCTAAATCTCGACGGTAATGAAAGTCGTGTCTAAAAAATATTGGGAAACTTCTGCCGTGCATTTTATAGAACCGGGATTGTAATGGAAATAACATTTAATTTATAAATAGGTGCTTAGCAAACTCAACCCCGAAGGCTGTGCGGCGGCGGAGCGCAGCGGTATTGCAAATTCCCATGCCATCCGCTATAATGAGCGTTAAGGAAAGGGCGGTGAGCAGGATGTATCGGGTGGCGGTTTGTGAAGACGAAAAAAATCTCCGTGAGGACTTGTGCGCACAGTGCGCGGCGATCCTGTCGGAGCTGCAGATAGAGCATACGGTCACGCCCTATTCTTCAGCCGAGGAACTGGAGGCAGCTTTTTCAGCGGGTGCGGAGTTCTCACTGCTTTGTCTGGATATTCTGATGGACGGCAAGACCGGCATGAAGCTGGCGCAGGAGCTGCGGGAGCGGGACGACAGGACCAGCATCCTGTTTATCACCGGTTCCACGGAGTTTCTCAAGGACGGCTACAGCGTCCGCCCCATCCAGTACCTGCTCAAGCCGGTTTCCCGGGAAGATCTGGAGCAGGCGATCAAAACGGATTTGCGGTTATATCATCAGCCCCGCACCGTAACCTTCCGGGTGGCCGGCAGGACCTTTGTCCTGCCGGCAGAGGATATCCTCTGCGCTGAAAGCCGGGATCACGGCAGCGTACTCCACACAACACATGGCGAACAATTCATTCTCTGCCCGCTGAGCCAGATGCAGGAGTATCTGCCGAAGGATCGCTTCTGCCGCTGTCACAACAGCTTCATCGTAAACCTCTTCCATATCCGCAGGGTCAGCAGCCGGACAATATGCCTGACAGATGGAAGAGATCTAAGCATCGGACGGCGCTATGATGATCGGAACGGCGGAAAACCGTGCGTTCTATGACATTGCGATGCGATACAAGAACGCCGAGGGCAACTGGGTCGAGGTCGATGAAGCGAATTTCCCCACAGGCGGTGTGGAGGTGGTGCTTCCTTATCCCAACGGCACAGACAGCAAGGATACCTTTACGATAGTCCACATGCTTACGACTGCTGCCCGTGCCGGTGAACTGGAGCTCGTTTCGCACACGAAGCAGGCGGATGGCCTGCACTTCCGTGTGACCAGTCTGTCGCCCTTCGGCGTGAGCTGGGTGAAGTATGCTGCACCTTCGGGCGGAGGCTCGGGTGGCAGCGGCGGCTCGGGCGGAGGCATCTTTAACCCGGCCTACAACATCATGGTCGAAAGGACTATGAACGGCAGCATTACCGTTTCGCCTTCGTCTGCTGCCAAGGGCTCCACAGTAACCATCATGGTCTATCCCGACAGGGGCTATGAGCTGGAAATGCTTATGGTTATGGACAAGAAGGGCAGCGAACTCGATCTCAGAAAGTGGGGCGGCGAGTACAGCTTCATCATGCCTGCAGGCGATGTGACTGTCAGAGCCCGCTTCGTTGAGGAAGCTCCAACACAGAGCTTTGCGGATGTTTCCACGGACGCCTACTACTATGAGGCCGTCAAATGGGCTGCGAAAAACAGCATCACCGGCGGCGTCGGCAACGGTCTGTTCGCACCCGACGCTCCCTGCACCCGCGCGCAGATCGTCACCTTCCTGTGGCGTGCAGCGGGCAGTCCGGAGCCGAAGAATGCCAGCAGTTTCTCTGATGTACCCGCAAGTGCCTACTATGCGAGGTCGGTGGCTTGGGCAGTCGAGAACGGGATCACGACTGGCACGGGCAATGGAAGATTCTCACCCGATGCTACCTGTACGAGGGCGCAAAGCGTGACCTTCCTCTACCGTGCGCTAAGTACCAGGGCAGAGGGTACAGCGGAGTTCCGCGATGTTCCCAAAAACGCGTACTATGCGGATGCGGTGGCATGGGCTGCAGCAAACGGCATCACCACCGGCATCGGCGGCGGGCTTCGGTCCCGATAATGACTGCACCCGTGCTCAAATCGTGACCTTCCTGTTCCGCACCTACAACAAATAATCGTCTCGGTACAATACAGATGTGGGGCGGCGGTATTATTCCGCCGCCCCATATTCTGGTTTCGGGTCGATGAATGAAAGGTATTCTTATTTGTAAGAGGAAAACGCAAAAGCTCACTTATAGGGCAACCGTGTCTGTTTTCCCTAATTCCACATCAAATCTTAAATAGCCGAAAAGGCATATTCTATTGACAAACTCAATCTGCTCGGTTATAATATATCAGCAGTATATACTACCAGTATATCAGGAGGCATCAATGGAACGTACAGAGACTCAAATGAAGATCCTCGAAGTTGGGAAAAAAGAATTCCTGGAAAAAGGCTTCAAGGATGCATCTTTGAATAAAATCGTCGCAGAGGCGGGCTTCACGAAAGGCGCCTTCTACGGCTATTACCCGGATAAGGCCGCGCTTTTTGAAGATATTGTGGGCGAGGCAGCAAAGGGACTGCTGGAGCAGTTCAAAGCCGCACAGGCCGCCCATTTCGATCTTGTCTCCGAGGAAAAGACGAAGGACAGCCTGAAGCTGTCCACTGAGTATTTGCGCGTCTTTGTGGAATATATGTACGCCCATTTTGATGCCTTTAAGCTGATCCTCTGCCGGGCGGAAGGTACGCGCTATGCAAATTTTTTGGAGGAGCTTGTGGAACTGGAGGTAGAGTGCTCAGAGGAATACTACGCACTTCTCCGCAAAAGAGGAAAGCTCTCCGGAAAAATGACAAAGCAGCTTCATCACATGATTACCAGTGCCTATTTTACGGCGGTATGTGAGACGATTGTCCATGATATGCCCAAAGAAGAAGCTGTGCGGTATGTTGAGGAGCTTGCAAAGTTTTTCAACTCTGGCTGGGAAGGCTTGCTCCGGCTGGAATAATAAGTAATCATACAATCACTTTAATTTTTTGCACATGAGTTAGCGTACTCTAACTAAACAATATAAAATTGGAGGTCGTTTATTATGCGTAAAACAGATTCGAAGAAGCTGGAAACAAGGGACTTTATATCGGTGGGCATCTTTTCGCTCATCTATGCTGTGGTGGCGTTTGTGATTGGCGGTGTTGCGCAGATGACGCCGGTCACTTTCCCGTTTATGCCAATGATCGTGGCGCTCTTTACGGGGACAGTTTTCATGCTCTATGTGGCAAAAATACCGAAGAAGGGAGCTCTCTCCATTCTCGGTGTAATCGCGGCGATTTTGCTGTTTGTTACGGGAATGTTCTGGATGATGTCCGTATTCTTCCTGGTTTTCGGCGTGATCGCGGATTTTATCTGTGCTTCCGCTGATTTCAGATCCTTTAAGAAAAACCTGCTTGCCTACTGCGTCATGGCGCTTGCGCCGATGGGGGCATATATTCCGATGCTTGTCATGCCCGCGCAGTTTGATGCTTTTATGAAGAATAAAGGCGACTTCGCCTCCTTTGAAGGAGTGATTCATTCGATTGGGGCTACCTGGTGGGCGATCCCCGCAATGATTATCGGGACGATCGTCTGCGCGATCATCGGCGGACTGATTGGAAAGAAGCTTATGAAAAAGCACTTTGAAAAAGCAGGGGTCGTATAAATGAGACTCGACCCACGGACGAAGCTTCTGATTCTCGCGGTCACAAGCGTTTCCGTTTTTATGAATAAAAGCATCGCGGTGGAGTGTGTGCTTGCGGGGATTCCGCTTGTACTTCTGAGCGTTTCCGGCAATCTGAAAAGGATGCTGAAATACGCAGCATTTTTTCTCGCGCTTCTGCTGATCCAGCTTTTTATCGTACCGAGGCTGCCCGTGACTTTCGGCGGAATCGTCTATATGTTTGCAGTGTATATCCGCAAGCTTCTCCCCTGTTTTATGCTGGGCAGCTTTCTGATTGCAACGACAAGCGTAAGTAAATTTCTTGCGGCGATCACAAAGCTCCGATTGTCGAAAGGACTCACGATCGCTCTTGCCGTTACGCTCCGTTATTTCCCGACCATGAGAGAAGAGTGGGCCTCCATACGGGATGCCATGGCGCTGCGAGGGATATCAGCGTCCGCGGCTGGGCTGATTAGCCATCCCATACAGACGATGGAGCATGTCTATGTTCCCCTGCTTGTTTCTGCTTCCAGAATTTCGGACGAGATTACGCAGGCAGCGATTACAAGAGGCATCGAGCACACAGGTGAAAGAAGCTGTATAGAGGAAATCGCGTTCTCATTTGCTGATTTGCTGGTGGTAATTGCTTACGCGGCGGTCGTTGCCGGCATGGTATACGCGGGCATGAAAGGGGTGTTTTGATTATGATATCGTTTCAAAATGTCTCTTTTACATACGATGAAAGCGGGAACGGCGGAGTCCTTGATTTGAACCTTATTATCCGGTCCGGCGAATGCGTGCTGCTTTGCGGACCATCCGGATGTGGAAAAACAACAGTTACACGGCTCGCAAACGGACTGATTCCCCATTTCTTCCACGGCAATCTTTCGGGGCAGGTGAACGTAAACGGTATGGATACCCGGGAGACAGAGATTGCTGCGCTATCGGATGCGGTAGGGACGGTTTTTCAGAATCCTCGAACGCAGTTTTTCAATACGGATACAGACAGCGAGATCGTGTTTGGGCTTGAAAATCGGGGCATTCCGCGAGAGGCTCTGCGCTTCCGATTAGATGAACTTACGGAGGAGCTGCATCTTAGCGAGCTCCGGGGTCGAAATATCTTTGAACTGTCCGGCGGCGAGAAGCAGAAGATCGCGTTTTCCAGCGTGTATGCTTCGGCTCCCGATGTCCTTGTGTTTGACGAGCCATCATCCAATCTCGACATGAAGGCCATCGGAGAATTGGCTGATTTGATCCAACAGGCGAAAATATCGGGAAAGACCATTCTGATCGCAGAGCACCGCATCTGGTATCTGATGGACATTGTGGATCGCGTCGTTTATATGCAGGATGGCCGGATTGCATCGGACATGGAGGCTTCAGCGTTCAAGGCGCTGCCTGAAGCAGATATTCGCAGAATGGGACTGCGTGTCAGGGATCTGTCGGTATCCGAATCGGGCGGTGTGAAAACAATCGCTGCCGATGGATTGCTTTCCGCTCAGAAAATCAGCGTCCGTCTCGGCGGCCGGAATGTACTGAATAACCTTTTCAGGCAAGCCGCGGAGAAATCATCGCCATTGCGGGCGTCAACGGCGCCGGGAAATCGACCCTCGCCAGAATGCTCTGCGGATTGCAAAAGAACGGCTCCGGTACTGTTTTGTGGACTGGAAAACCGATGAGCCGGCGGTTGAGACGGAAAAAGGCATACATGGTCATGCAGGATGTGGGACACCAGCTCTTTACCGACAGCGTGGCGGCAGAATGCGCGCTTGGCATAAAAGCTCCGAACAAAGACGAGATTGACCGCACATTAGAAAAGGTGGACCTGCTGGCGTATAAGGAACGGCATCCCTTGTCTCTTTCCGGCGGGCAGATGCAGCGCCTTGCGGTTGTGGTGAGCGATATCTGCGGCAAGGAGCTGCTGGTGTTCGATGAACCTACCAGCGGACTGGATCTGAAAAGCATGGAAGAGGTTGGCATCTTGACACGAAGCCTTGCGACGCAAGGCAAGGTGCTTTTGATCATCACACATGATATTGAGTTTATGATGCGGATTTGCACAAGAATACTGTTCATTCGGGACGGAGAAATCATGAAGGATCTTTCCGGTGGGCAGAAAGAAAAGATTGTAAGACTTTTACGAGGTGAGGAATGATGGCGGGAAAAGAAAACTCGGCGATGACGATTCTGATGGATTTTGCGAAGCCGTGCAAAGGGAAACTGATCGGCTCCGTTGTACTTGCGGTTTTGGGTGCGCTTTGCGGCATGATCCCCTACATCGCGGTGTCCCGCGGGATCATTATGATCTGCCACGAAGACTATGCTTTCAGCAAGTTGGCGTTTCTGGCATTGATTGCTTTTACGGGCTATCTCGGGCAGGTGTGGTTCGGAACTTTTTCTACAATGAAAAGCCATGAGTCTGCCTTTATCATTCTGCGGAATATCCGCATGGCGATAACAGAGAAGCTCTCCCGCGTCCCCATGGGAACGATCCTTGATACGCCGTCCGGGAAATTCAAAACGATCATCGTGGACACCGTGGAAAAGCTGGAGCTTCCGCTGGCGCATATGGTACCGGAGCTCACTGCCAACATCCTAATCCCAGTTCTAATGCTCGTTTACCTCTTTAGCCTTGATTGGAGACTCGCGCTGATCTCTCTTGTGACGATTCCGGTGGGCGCCTTCTGCTATATGGGGATGATGAAGGATTACGAGAAGAGATATGCCAGAGTACTTGCCGCAGGGAAAAACATGGATGCCGCAACGGTGGAATACATCGGCGGCATCGAAGTGGTGAAGACATTCAATCAGGGTGAACGCTCATATAAAAAATACGCCGACGCCGTGGCGGAGAACGAGACCGCCAAAGCGACTTGGTTCAAGCAGACCAACGGCTACTATGTGATGGGGCTTTCCATCCTGACGGCAACGCTTGTGGGCGTGCTGCCTTTGGGAAGCTGGCTCTTTATAAACGGAAGAGTCGAAGCGGGTACGCTGATCACCTGCATCATTCTCGCCCTTGGACTCGTAAAACCACTGATTCAGGCATTGCAGTACACCGACAGCCTGGCCATGGTGGATTCCACCGTAAAAGAGGTAGGGAATCTTCTGGATGAGCCGGAGCTTGTGCGGCCGACCGAGAGAACTGTCCTTGCGGACGCCGATGTATCCTTTGATCATGTTACCTTCCGGTACAAAGAGACGGAGGTTTTGCATGGAATTACCTTTGACTGCGCCAAAAACGGTATGACGGCCATTGTGGGTCCCTCCGGCTCCGGTAAATCTACCATTGCACGGCTCATTGCCTCCTTCTGGGAGGCGGAGAGCGGCGGCGTCCGTATTGGCGGCGTGGATGTGCGGAACATCCCTCTTCCTCAGATAATGGAGCTTGTCTCATATGTATCGCAGGATAACTTCCTGTTCCATCTGTCTATCCGGGAAAATATTCGCATCGGAAAACCGGCGGCCACAGACGCAGAGATCGAAGCAGCGGCAAAAAAAGCGAGCTGTCACGATTTCATCGCCGCTCTGCCGGAGGGCTATGATACGCTGGCGGGCGATGCGGGAAGCCACCTCTCCGGCGGAGAAAGGCAGCGAATCGCCATTGCAAGGGCAATCCTAAAGAACAGCCCGATCGTGGTGCTGGATGAGGCCACGGCATTTACCGATCCTGAAAATGAGGCCATTATTCAAGCATCCATTGCAGGGCTTGTAGCAGGAAAAACTTTAATTGTCATTGCGCATCGGCTGTCTACCATTACAAAAGCAGACAAGATCCTTGTCGTGGATAAAGGAAATGTCGCTGCGGAAGGCACTCATGAGGAGCTTCTTGAAACAAACGATCTATACAAGGAATTGTGGAGAGCCCATATGCAGGGCAAAGATACCGCAGAGGAGGTGGCGTGATGATAAGGTTGTTTCAAAGACTTTTGTTGTTCTCGGGCTTACAGAAGAAGCGTCTTATCCGCTCTTTCCTTGCATACCTTGTCAGCTCATTCTTTGAGATGATCCCAATCATGGCCATTCTAACGGTGCTCACAGGAATCCTGAAGCAGCTTTCCGGCGATGTTATGCCTGAAAGCACGATCTGGATTTCGCTTGGCATCATGATCGTTTCCATTGTAGGGCGAATTGTATTTGTCAATCTTTCTGCCAATGCCAGAACTCTTGGCAGCTTCGCGTTCGGGTCGGAAAAGCGCATGGAGATCGGCGAACGCCTGAAAAAGGCGCCTATGGGCTATTTCAATGAAAACAGGCTTGGGGATATCACCGCGGCGGTGACGACCACCCTCGGCGATCTGGAGCAGCAGTCCGTTACCATTATGGAAAATGTGGCAGGCGGGTTTATCCACGCCATTGTGATTGGCGTTTGGCTTATGATCTATGAGTGGCGGATCGGGCTGATCTCTTTGGCCGGACTTGCCGTGGCGCTCATTGTTTATTCGTTTATCGGCAAGGTCGGCAGGAAATACGCGCCCCGCCGTCAGGCTGCCCAGGCTGGTCTGGTCACTGCCGTTTTGGAATATGTGCAGGGCATGGGCGTAGTCAAGGCGTTTGGGCTGGCGGAACGCACCGGAAAAGCAGTTGACGCCGCAATTGAGGAAAGCAAAGAGGCAAATATCGTGCTTGAAAAGGCGTTTTCAAAAATGACAGCGCTCTATCAGACGGTGTTCAAGCTCGCACGGGCGGCTATTCTGGTTTTTGCACCCTATCTTCTGGCAGGAGGAAGCATCACGCCGGAGAAGTGCCTGCTGCTTCTTGTGTCCAGCTTCATGATCTATGCCGCCGTGGAGGTGGCGGGCAGTATGTCCTCCATTGCCCGCGCGGTGGAGGCTTCCCTGGATCGGCTGGATAACATCATGGACATTCCATCCCTGGACGAAAACGGGGCTGATCTTGTGCCGGAAAATTTCAATATTGAAGTGAAGAATATGTCCTTTGGATATGAGGAAAAGGAGGTATTACATCAAATCAGCTTAAGCGTACCCCAGGGAAGCTCCTGCGCCATTGTTGGTCCATCCGGCGCCGGAAAGACCACGCTGGTCGGTCTGATTGCCCGTTTCTGGGATGTGAAGGAAGGACAGATCACGCTCGGCGGCCGGGATGTGCGGGAATATACCAGCGGCAGCCTTCTAAAGAATTTCGCCATCGTATTTCAGAATGTGTATCTCTTTGAGGACACCGTCGAGAACAATATCCGGTTTGGCAGACCGGACGCGAGCGAGGATGAAATCATAGCAGTCGCAAAGAAAGCCTGCTGCCATGACTTTATCATGACGCTGCCCGACGGTTATCAGACAAAGATCGGCGAAGGAGGCTCCAGCCTCTCCGGCGGAGAAAAGCAGCGAATCTCCATTGCAAGGGCAATTCTGAAGGACGCACCCATCGTCATTTTGGATGAAGCCACAGCCAGCGTGGATCCCGAAAACGAGCAGGAGCTGCAAAAGGCCATCCGGGAGCTGACAAAAGGCAAAACGATCCTGATGATCGCCCACCGTCTGTCCACCGTGCGCACGGCAGATCAAATCATCGTGCTGGAGAACGGCAGGATCGTTCAACGCGGAAACCATAAGGAGCTGATGCGCGAAGACGGCCTGTACAGGCGCTTTGTGGGAATGCGCAGCCAGGCAATCGGCTGGACGCTGAAAGGTGGGAAAGCACATGGATAGAAGGTTAGACAAAAGATACTTGACCGGAGCGGTATCTGCAATGGAAAAACAGTATGGCGCGGAAAAGACAGACGCGATCATAGAAGATGCATGGAGACGTTATGCGGAAATCGTAAATGAAAACGCCGACGAGCCGAAAAAGATGTATATGCATACGAGGAAACGCATCTATCCTGCCATCGCCGCCTTTGACGCCATGACGGGAAATGGAATCTCCCGTGAGGAAGCGGCGGCTTTTCTGAATAGATATTATGAAAAGCGGGCAGCGGGCGTTGGTTCAAAAATCCGAGGGGCAATGAAGATACCGGGTCTGTATAAGCTGGTGCCGAGGTTCTTTGCCAAAATGACAAAAAGCGCCTTTGGAGAGGACTGCGGTTTTCGGGCTAATTGGATACGAACAGAGCAAGAGGAAATGTGCTTCGACATGCTGGCCTGCCCCTATCAGGACACCTGTGTGAAATACGGCTGCCCGGAGATTGTGGCCGGCTTTTGCCGCGCGGATGACGAGGCCTACGGGCATATGCATCCAAAGCTCAAATGGGGACGGACAAAGACGCTCGGACAGGGCGGAGACTGCTGTGATTTTAGACTGACGATAGAGTAATGACCCTATGGAAAGACTGATGAGATACAAGACCCTCCAATGCTTTCTTGCGGCGCTGATTATGATTGTGTTCCTCGCTCCTGCTGCATATGCATCCGGTACACCGGACGCATATGAGGCAAGCGCAAACGCTGTTTCCGAAAAATATATTGGCAAAACGGTTCCGGGCGCGTGTGTCGTAATTTCGGAGTATGACAATACGGTATTTGCGAAGGGGTATGGCTTTGCTGATTTGGAGAACAATACGGCCATGGACCCGGAGACCACGGTTTTTGAATGGGGTTCCATATCAAAGACCTTTGTGTGGGTCAGCGTGATGCAGCTTGTTGAGGATAGGAAAATCGATCTGGAAACGGATATCCGCACCTATCTGCCGGACGGCTTTTTGAAGAATCTGCGATTCGCTGAGCCGGTTACTTTACTTCACCTGATGAACCATACGGCAGGATTTGAGGAAGAACTGCTGGATTTGCGCTATTACAGCGCGAGTGAGGAAATTCCCTTCAAAGAAGTACTATCTGCGCACCAGCCCAAGCAGGTCTATCCGCCGGGATCCGTCAGTGCCTATTCCAATTACGGCGCGGCACTTGCAGCGTTGATCGTGGAGGAAGCCAGCGGCCAAAGCTATAAGGATTATATCAAAGAACATATTCTTTTGCCTCTGGGTATGACGCATACCTCTGTCGGTCCCTTTTGGATGGATGTGGATGGACTCCTTGATCACAAGGCGAAGGGTTATTCTTATACCGGAAAAGGATTTCGGCGGGAGGATGAGATGCACCTCCGCATGTATCCTGCAGGAGCCATGAATGGCACAGCCGCAGACCTGCTTCTGTTTGCCGAGTGGCTGGCAAAGGCGCCAGGAGAGGAGATACGACTCTTCAAAAGCCCGGAAACAAAGGAGCGGTTGTTTAAAGAGACATGGTGTTCCTATGGGGCAAACGCCGGACTTTCTCATGGCTTCTGGCAGTATGCGAATCATCCCGGAATACTCGGGCATGAGGGTGGAACCTATGGCTTCAAGACGCAGTTTTGGGTGGAACCGGAAGCTGAACGTGCAATCCTAATCCTGACCAATGTGATGGAAACGGATTACTGCTCCGCCATCATGGAGGCAGTCATCGAGCAGGATGCGCGACCGCCGAAGCAGGAAGTAGGGTCACGTGACTTCTCTATGCTATTTGGCGACTATCTTCCGGCACGATCCGCATGGTCATATGCAGGCAAGATACAAGCACGAATGCAAATAATCCAAATCTCAAAAGAGGGAGAAGAAAATCTCCGGCTGAAAACGCCCCTTTCCGATAAGGATTTACTGTACGAGCCTGTGGGAGAATATCAGTTCTACTGTGCCGAGGCGATACCGGAGGAAAGAAGCCTTGCTTTCTCTGTATTGGACGGTAGGGTGACGAGCATGACGTTCCGACTGGCTCATGACTATGTTCCCGCGGGACCTCTAAACGGCTTTGCCGGCAGCTTTCTGTCATTGGGAAGTTATATCCTGCTGATGGTTCTGTGGCTTGCCATTTTGATCATATTGGGCTCAAAGATCGTTTGTAAACGCAGCTCTTTTCAATGGCAAAGGATTATACTTCCCATATGTGGGCTCATTCTTGGTGCGGCGGGGATTGCCGGAATGTTTCATTGGTTTTCTCTTTACACAATTATTTCGACGGAGCTGAACATAGTAGCAGGTATAGGAATTGCAGCGGCCATCTGCGGGATTTTCACGGGATTCAGCTATGTTGTAAAGAGAAAAAATAGAGCATCGGTACTTACGATTGTTTTATTTGCATTGCAAATTATATCTGCGTGGATGCTCGGATTCTTAACAGTAGTATAAATTAACAGAAAACGGAGGAATGGATTTATGGACGAAAAGAAAAAGTGGACGGTTAAGGATGTTATTACAACGGTATTGCTCTCCGCAGTGCTGATCGTGATCCAGTTCGTCGTCAATATGGTCTGCATGGCCAACGACTTTGTCAGCATGGTGCTGTCGGTGGGGATCACCATGTTCCTCTGCGCGCCGGTCTATATGCTCATGGTCAGCCGGATCGGAAAGCGTTTTGTGACGCTGATCTATATGACGATCCTCGGCGTGATTTTCCTGCTGA
>OBAE01001253.1_pt1 | contig 13842 bp, 10 predicted proteins | sample 1517641 | NCBI WGS metagenome assembly OBAE01 (sample SAMN04571701, study PRJEB22368) | human gut metagenome | biome: human gut; material: stool | host: Homo sapiens | place: Luxembourg | collected 2012-08-30 | reverse complement strand
AAGCAGCCTCTGGCTGGCGGCCGCACCTACGTTGAGGTGCTGGCAGCTGCCCTGGCCGCAACCGTGAAGGTCAACGGCCAGGTGGCAACCACCCACGAGGGCGGCTTCTCCATCTTCCGTGCCGATGTCACCGACCTGTGCCACGAGGGCGACAACGAGCTGACCATCGAGGTCTCCAACGAGGACACCCCCTCCATGTACCCCGCTTCCGCCGACTTCACCTTCTACGGCGGCCTGTACCGCGGCGTGAACCTGATCAGCGTGCCCGGCACCCACTTTGACCTGGACTACTTCGGCGGCCCCGGCATCAAGGTCACCCCCAAGCCCACCGAGGACGGCGGTGCCACCTTTGAGATCGAGAGCTGGGTCACCAACGGCGAAGAGGCCTACACTGTGATGTACAGCATCGAGGACTGCTACGGCAACGAAGTTGCTTCCGGCGTGCGCCCCTGCGACAGCACCAAGGTCACCCTGTACGTTCCCGATGCCCAGCTGTGGAGCATGGACGAGCCCAACCTGTACACCGTGACCGCCCGCCTGCAGAAGAACAACGAGACCTTTGATGAGATCTACGCCAACGTGGGTGTCCGCAGCTATACTGTGACCCCGAACGACGGCTTCTCCATCAACGGCGTGCCCACCCCGCTGCGCGGCGTGGCTCGCCATCAGGATCGTCTGTACAAGGGCAACGCCCTGACCGCTGAGGATCACTACGAGGATGCCATGCTCATCAAGGAGCTGGGTGCCAACACCATCCGTCTGGCCCACTATCAGCACAGCCAGGACTTCTACGACGCATGTGACGAGCTGGGCTTCGCCGTCTGGGCTGAGATCCCCTTCATCAGCGTCTTTAAGAAGGACCCCTCCGCTCACCAGAACTGCCGTCACCAGATGACCGAACTGATCATCCAGAACTACAACCACCCCTCCATCATGTTCTGGGGCCTGTCCAACGAGATCCTGATCGGCGGCATCTGCCAGGAGCTGGTGGACAACCACCACGACCTGCAGAAGCTGGTGCGTGAGCTGGATCCCACCCGTCTCACCACCATTGCCCACGTCTCCAACACCCCTGTTGACGGCCCCATGCATCACATTACTGATGTAGAGAGCTACAACCACTACTTCGGCTGGTACGGCGGCAAGATGGAACAGAACGGCCCCTGGCTGGACAAGTTCCACGCCGAGCACCCCGACATCTGCATCGGCATCTCCGAGTACGGCACCGAGGGCATCATCAACTGGCACAGCAACGATCCCCAGTGCAAGGACTACACCGAGGAGTATCAGGCACTGTACCACGAGCATCTGGCTCAGGTGTTCGAGGATCGTCCCTGGGTGTGGGCTACCCACTGCTGGAACATGTTCGACTTTGGCTGTGCTGCCCGCAACGAGGGCGGCGTTGCAGGCCGCAACAACAAGGGCCTGATGACCATTGACCGCAAGACCAAGAAGGACAGCTACTTTGTCTACCAGGCATACTGGTCCAAGCAGCCCATGGTCCACATCGCTGGCCGCCGCCATGCACAGCGCGCAGGCGAGACCACCGAGATCAAGGTCTACTCCAACCAGGACACCGTTGTGCTGTACGTCAACGGCAAGGAAGCCGGCCAGCAGACTGCACACCGCGTGTTCAAGTTCAACGTTGCTCTGGAAGAGGGCTTCAACACCATCCTGGCCGTTGCCGGTGACGTGAAGGATTCCATCACGCTGGAAAAGGTCGAGAAGGAGCCTGATTGCTACACTCTGCCTGAGTTCAACGAGCGTCAGGAGGGCGTTGCCAACTGGTTCAAGCAGGTCGGCAGCCTGGATCTGAAAGCTCCGATGGAGTTCCCCGAGGGCTATTACAGCATCAAGGACAGCATGGAGGATCTCTCCAAGAACGAAGAGGCTCTGGCTCTCGCCACCAAGGCTGTCAAGCTGGCCACCAACTTTGACATCAAGCCCGGCGTTGGCATGTGGGATATGATGAAGCGCATGACCCCTGAGGCTATGGCCAAGATGATCAACATGCCCGACGGCTTTATCGAGAGCCTGAACGCACAGCTGATCAAGATCAAGAAGTAAGTACTTCCTATATCTGAACACCAAAAGCGAACGAACCGCCCCGGCACTGCACAAAGCAGCCCTGCCGGGGCGGTTTTTGTATGCGGCAAATGGCAAGATGAATCAGGCCGCTGAGATGGTCAATTTCAAACCCAGCTGCTGGAAGATCTTCAGCAGGGTATCCAGATTGGGCATCGTTTTAAAGGATTCGATCCGTGCCACCGAGGATTGCGGAATGCCGCACCTCGCTGCCAGCTCCCGCTGGCTCAATCCCATCGCATTCCGCTGCTCTACCATTGCTTTCACGATTGCAGACATTGCTTCCGCTTCCCGGATATCCTTTGCAATTTCCGGGTCAGCAGCTGCCACATGCTCCTTATAATCGTTCCAGGTCCTCATATTCACTCACCCTTTCTTGCAAGCCAATCATCACGTTCTGCTTTTGCTCGTTCAATTTCACGCCGCAGCGTTTTTTGCGATTTCTTCCGAAACTGGTGCAGCAGCACAAACCGGTCACCCCGCCAACAGAAGTAGAATACCCGGTTATTTCCCGGACGCAGCTCCCAGATGCCATCCATCAGATGCTTCGTCACATTCTCGGAAAGCCGTGTTCCGTTGTCCTGCAGCAGCTGGATATACAACACGATCTGTTTATACTGTATTCGCGCATCCTTATTGGATGCGCTTTTTATCCGCAGCTCTTCCAAAAAGTCCCACAGTTCGGAAACGCCTCTGTCGTTCTCGTAAAATTCGACTGTATACATTCATGTTCCTCATCTATGTGCAGCTTATCCCTCAGCCTTATGATAGCACATTTGCTATCAGCCGTCAATCTGTTTTCTCATCTCCCACACTCTCTTGCAAGCCAAAAGGGCCCTGCGGCATTTGCAGGGCCCTTTCGGTTATGGGAGAGCATGAAATATCAAAGCGGTGGCAGCCGCAGGGACATCGGGGAGGGGAACCGGCTCATTTTATTGTGGCACAGCCGGAGCTCCATACCATACGATCCCAGCCTGCGGCTCAGCGCTTTTTGCTGCGCTTCTTCTTGCGCGGGGCAGAACGGGCAGGGTTCTGGGTGGGAACAGAATCATTGGAGCGCTTCTGCTCCATCCGATATCTGACGTAATTGGGAATCACGACCGCGATCACGATCAGCAGGACCCAGACCAGGATGCTGGGCTGCTCGTGGTTGGTGTTGAACAGAAACTGCATGACATTATCCATAGGGTGTTTTCCTTTCCGGCCCAGCAGGCCGCCAGAGGGCTTTTTACAGCCAGATGTTGCCGTTCTCGTCCGGTTTCATGGGCACGGCAATGATGAAGTCCACGATGGTCATAGCGGCAGAGAAACCACTCCAGAAGGTTGCCAGATACAGCAGGCCCAGCACCGGACGCTTGGCATAGAACTGGTGCGCACCAAACGCACCCAGAATGCACAGGCGCATATACTTCTTGCGGCTGACACAGTGCTTTTCACGGTGTTCTCTCCAGTATAACAGGTGGTCGATGGTGTTCCAGATGAACCCATGGTCCGGGTCCTTTCCCCACTGTGTCTTTTCTTCCATTTACGATGTACCTCTTGTCTGAATTTTGTTCCAAAAGCAGAAAACCGCCCGCCGCAAGGGCGAGCGGTTTTTCTATTTGATTTTACAGGTTTCCGCAGAAAATTGCAAGTACCAATTAGGCGTTCTCAGCCATGGCCTTCATCTTGATCTGAGCGACCTCATCCTGGATCTCTTCCATCTTCTCCTTGGTCAGGGGATAGAACTTCATAGCGATCAGGTTGCAGACCAGGCCGATCATGATCATGCCGTATGCGCAGAAGACAACGCCGCCGCGCAGGCCCGGGGTAACAGGGTCACCCATAACGGGGTTGTGGTCGGTGTAGCCGCACATGCTGAACATGACACCGGCGACCATGGGTGCGAAAGAGGAGACCAGCTTATCCACGAAGCTGAACAGGGTGCCCATCAGGCCGGGGACGTACTTGCCGGTACGGTAGACTTCGTAGTCGGCGCAGTCAGCGGTCATGGGGATAACGATGTTGCCGGAAATGCCCTGGAAACCAGCGGCGATGATGGTCAGAACGAGGTACAGGATCAGGAAGTAGCCCCAGTTCAGAGCACCGGTAGCGGGGTTAGAGGTCATGGTGGTGGGATCGCCCAGCAGCCACAGGGCTGCCAGCGCGCCGTTGATGACCAGACCACCCACAGAGCCGATCAACATAGCCTTGCGCTGACCCAGTCTGGTAGCAAAGAAGCTGATGAACAGGAAGCACACGATGGTGCTGGGGATGGTGACCAGACCGGTAACGTTACTCTGCAGCAGGTTGGAACCGGCGATGCAGGCGAACATGGCGACCATGACGGCGCTGGACTTTGCAGAAGAACCCAGCTTATCGGTAGATGCGGACAGGACCAGCATCTGAATGGCGCGGTTGTTCTTCAGGGTATCCCAGTAATCCTTGATACCGACCTTGACGGGCTTGCCGGTGCCGAAGAACTCAGGACGATCCTTGGGGGTAATGGAGATCACAGCGATCACGGTGAAGCAGGCGGACATGATAGCGGTCATCAGCCACAGGGTGTGCATGAACTGGGTGGAAGCGTAGCCGCCCACATCGGTGTAGCCATCAGCAATACGAGGGATGATGATGCCCAGAATGGCGAACAGCAGGGTATTGAACACGCCGTCGAAGGAAGCGAACATAGGGCGCTGCTTGGGGTCATTGGTCATGCAGCTCTGTGCAGACTTGGTAACAACACACTGGCAGGTGTAGCCCAGGTAGTAGACCATCAGAACGACCACATAGAAGGGGAAGCGCACGCCCTGAGGCAGCTTGTGGGTGACATGGAAAGCGATGTAGCTGGTGACGCACAGGATGATCTGACCGATCACGATGAACGGGCGGTTCTTGCCGAACTTGCTGTTGGTCTTATCGACCATGAAGCCGACGAACGGGTCAGTGACACCGTCCCAGATACGCATCATCATGGTCAGGGAAGAAGCGACCATCATGCCAACGCCGACCCAGCCCATCAGGTAGTAGGTGGCGTAGTTCATCATCATCAGATAAACGTTGGTTGCGGTGTTGTTCAGCGCGTAGCCTGCGATACGCCACAGGGGAACGCGGTGGATGCCGTTGTGCTCATAGTCCTTATCATAGAACTTATCCGGCAGACTTCTGGTTTTTGCCATTTCATTCTCTCCTTTGTTCACACAGGAACATTCTCCGTTTTCTCCATGGGGCTTACAGCTGCCACTGCGTACCAGCCCGTCCGGAACTTTATGTCTATATTATGAACGCTTTTTGATATATCTGTTAGTAATATTTTAAGGTAAAACAGGTCAATTTTACGATTATGGGAAAAGTTTCACTAATGTGAAAAATTCTATTGTGCTTATTGCACAATCAATTGATATACTAGTATAGCACAACGCCAGTTAGCTGCCACTATGTTCTGCGCCGGAGAACGGGCCTGCAAACGCCAAAAAGGGCCCACGGCAAATGCCGCAGGCCCTTTCTGGCGCTAGGAGGTAAATGAATGAATAGAGGAAGATGTCAGATCAGGATGTCGCCGTTCTCATCGGCCTGCATGGGCAGTGCAATGAGAAGGTCGGTCACGCAGAGGAAAAAGGGCACCATGCTCCAGAAGAACAGGGTGTAGAAGGCCGCCAGCGCATACCGCTTTTCATAGTAGCGGTGGCCGCCGCACCAGCCCAGAAACAGGCAGAGCAGAAGGTACTTTTTTTTGTTCACCTTGTGCCTTACGCGGTTCTTTTTCCAATCGTGATACTTCCCAATGAGGCCCGGGCTCTTCTCCTTTTCGAGATCGATGCCGGCTTCCAGCTTGGCATCCTGCAGCGCCAGCTCCGCCTTGATAAAGTCATCCCGGGTCAGCTCTTCGCCGGTCTCCAGCTTGTGGAACACATCGTCCGTTACCTGCTGGCGGCTGCCGGTGCCGTAATAGCCGGTGCTCCAATCGTCCTTTTCCTCGTCGTAGTGCTCCACATCGCCCAGCAGTTCGCCGGTGGTGGGGGCCTTTTCCGGGGCCTCAGCGGAGGGGGCCGGGGTGATCTCAGGGGTCTGGTTCAGCTTGTTTTCTTCTGCCATAGTGGTATTCCTTCCGGGTCTCAGGGTATCAGAAAGTCCTGCGGCAGAGGATGGCCCGCCGCAGGACATTTCCGGTTACGATGCAGGACAGCGGCGCTGTCCCGGATTCAAAATTTCCGCAGGGAGATGGTTGGCATTAAGCCTGCTTTGCAGCAGCCTCAGCCTTGATGCGGCCGATCTCAGCCTGGATCTCTTCCATCTTCTCCTTGGTCAGGGGATAGAAGTGCATGGCAACAACGTTGCACAGCCAGCCAACGATGGGCAGCAGGACGAAGCAGCCGATGGTTGCCCAGAAGATGCCGTCAGAGTACGGAGTCATGGTGTCGGGCAGAGCGTCCTTGAAGCCGACCATGGAGTAGAACAGAGCCACAACGGTAGCAGCCAAAGAGGAGACCAGCTTATCCACGAAGCTGAACAGGGTGCCCATCAGGCCGGGAACGTACTTACCGGTACGGTAGACCTCGTAGTCAGCGCAGTCAGCGGTCATGGTGATAACGATGGAGGAGGACAGTGCCTGCACGCCGGACCATGCGATGACCAGCAGCACGAAGATCAAAGCGGTGGTGGTCCAGCCGGTGAACAGGGTGCCCCAGGTGTCAGGACGGATCAGGCGGAATGCGGGCAGAGAGAACTTGGAAGCATCGCCCTTGGGGTTGAAGAAGAACAGGAACAGGGTGATGGCGATGGAGCCGATGATGCCGCCCCAGGTACCCACCAGCATGGATGCCTTCTGGCCCATCTGACGTGCGATCTTGTTCATCAGCAGGATGGAGATCAGGCAGATGGGGATAGAGGTGATCTGAGAGTAGCTGGAGTATGCGGCATAGTTGCCGAAGATGATGCCGAACAGGCAGATCATAACGGTAGCGTTGCTCTTGGTGGACATGAACAGCTTATCGGTAGATGCGGAGACCACCAGCATCTGGATGGCGCGGTTGTGAGCCAGGGTGTCAACGTAATCCTTGATGCCGACCTTCTGGGTGGTGCCCAGACCGAAGTACTTCGGATTGTCCTTACGCCACAGGGCGATGATGGCGCAGACTGCAAAGACAGCGGACAGGCCGCCGAACATCAGCTGCATGGTGGTGAACAGGCCGGGGTTGTAGAAAGCGGACAGGCTGCCGCCGGACTTCTCCACGATGCCTGCCAGAGCAGGGTTCTGTGCCACCAGAGAAGCGATTTCGGCAGCGTTGGCCTCGGCAGTCAGGGTGAACTTGGGCACCAGGACATCGGTGACAATGATGGGGAAGAGAATGTTCATCAGGATGATGTTGTACACGGTATCGCACATTGCGAAGATGGGGCGCTGCTTGGGATCGTTGGTCAGGCAGGTCTGAGCAGACTTGGTGACAACGCACTGGCAGGTGTAGCCCAGGATGTAGATCATGTAGATGATGATGAACGCAACAAAGCGGACACCAGTGCCCATCTTGGGGATGAAGTTGAACATCACGAAGGTGGTGACGAACATGATGATCTGACCGATGACAATGAACGGACGGTTTTTGCCGAACTTGCCGTTGGTCTTATCGACCATCATACCAACGAACGGGTCGGTGACACCGTCCCAGACACGCATGATGGTAACAATAGAACCGGCCAGCACGGATGCCAGACCGACGATACCGATCAGGAAGTAGCTGATGTAACCGACCACCATCATGTAGGTGTTGGTGGAGGTGTTATTCAGAGCGTACATCATGATCTCCCACATTTTCGCTCTGTGGATGCCGTTTTCTTCAAGCGGCTGTTTGACCTTTGCCATAGAAGGGTTCTCCTTTCAATTCTGCGGCCGGTGTGCTGCCACTCACTCCGGCCTTTCATTCGGTCCCCCGTGGGCTGCGGCTGCCACATCGCGAACCGGGGGATTTTTATGTATACATTATGAACTATCCCTCAAATTTCTGTTAGTAAAATTTTGTGGGAAAACAGGACAATTTTACTCTCCTTGGGCGAAATCAACAGTTTTAAAAAACAGCGTTCGTCATTTTGCACATGATTGTAAGATACTAGTACAGCACATTCCACAAAACAGACTTGTATTCCAACCGCGCGCAAAAAAAGAATACAAGGAAAGTGCGGAAATATCCAAAAAATTTTCTAGTTGTTCCGCGCGGCGGCCTATTATAATAGGTATAGCATCTGCGGCTCTGTGGCATGGGCCGCTGCGTTCAAAAGAAAAGGAGAAAACACTATGGCAGTGAAAGCATCCGAGCGTGTAAAGCGCTACCAGAACCCCAACGGCCCCACCATCAGCACCGTGGAGCGCAAGGTCATCGAGCAGGACGGCCTGTATTTCAAGGACATCGACGGCACCGGCACCGTCAGCGCAGTCAACGACTGGCGCTTGACCCCGGCTGAGCGCGCCGAGGCCTATGTCAAGGTTCTGACCACCAGCGAGAAGATCGGCCAGATCTTCACCTCCGACTGGCGCATGGGCCCCAAGTATCCTTCCCCCCGTCTGGCAGCCAACGGCCACAAGCCCGTGGCGGACGAAAGCGGCCTGCTGGACGAGGCACCCGTGAACGTCTCCGACAGCATCTTCGGCTCCCAGTCCCTGCCCAGCACCTCTGACATGGTCAAGAAGAGCTTCAACCGCCACGTCATCCTGCGCGAGAGCCCCACGCCCGAGGATCTGGCAGATTACCTGAACCAGCTGCAGTATCTGACCGAGACCTGTGATCACTTTGTTCCCATGCAGGTCATGTCCAACAGCCGCAACGAGAACGGCGAGGTCGTGTTCGGCATGAACGATGCCACCGGCGTATTTGCCACCTATCCCGGCACCCTGGGCATTGCTGCTGCCGTCAAGGGCACCGCACGCATCGACATCATCGACAAGTTTGCTGACACCATCCGCCGCGAGTGGAATGCCTGCGGCCTGAAGAAGGGCTACATGTACATGGCCGACTGCGTCACCGACCCCCGTTGGCAGCGCACCTTCGGCACCTTTGGCGAGGACCCCGAGCTCATTGAGGAGATCTTCGACCACCTGATCCCCGGCATCCAGGGCGGCAGCAACGGCGTTACCCCCGAGGGTGTTTCCATGACCGTGAAGCACTTCCCCGGCGGCGGTGCCCGTGAGAACGGCTTTGACCCCCACTATGCAGCAGGCCAGTGGAACATCTACGCCACCCCCGGCTCCCTGCAGAAGTACCACATCCCGGCATTCCGTGCAGCCATCCGCCACAATGCCGAGTCCATCATGCCCTACTACTCCAAGCCCAGCGCCGAGAAGAGCGCTCCGCAGGAGGACTTCAACGGCAACCCCATCGAGCTCCAGCCCTACGGATTTGCCTACAACAAGGTGTTCATCGACGGCCTGCTGCGCGGCCAGATGGGCTTCAAGGGCTACATCAACTCCGACACCGGCATCGTCCACAACATGTGCTGGGGCGTTGACATGCTGGACGAGCCCGAGCGCATCGGCTATGCTGTCACCCAGAGCGGCGTGGACCTGATCTCCGGCCTGCTGGACAACGAGCTGGGCGAGGAGAGCTACGCCCGCGGCACCAACGACTACTACGACACCCACGCGGTGCCCGCCGGCTTCAAGAAGGAAGATCTGGTGCTGACCGATGCCAGCCTGAACCGCGCTGTCAGCCGCACCCTGACCGAGCTGTTCCGTCAGGGCATGTTCGAGGACACCTACGCCGACCCCAGGAAGGCCGCCGAGGTCGTTGCCACCAAGGCCGACTGGGAGGAAGCTTCCCGCGTGCACCGCGAGTCCGTTGTCCTGCTGAAGAACGACGGCACCCTGCCCCTGAAGGACGGCACCAAGGTCTACGCTGAGGCCTTTGGCAAGAGCGCCGAGGCCGGTGAGGCCGCCACCAAGGCCCTGCGCGAGATGCTGGGCAATGTCACTCTGGTAGACACCCCCGATGAGGCCCAGGTGGCCCTGCTGATGGTCAGCCCCCAGTCCGGTGCATACTTCAACGCCACCCCGGGCTACCTGGAGCTGGACATCTGCGAGGACAAGACGGTCTGCAACGTGGACGAGAGCGGCAAGCCCACCACCGAGACCCACAAGGAGACCACTCTGGTGGGCGCAAACCGTCTGGCCGGTATCGCTGCTGCGGTCCACGCCCATGGCGGCAAGGTCGTTTCCAACATCAACTGCCCGCTGGCCTGGGAGGTCGGCAATGTGGAGAAGGTCTCTGACGCTCTGACCGTCGGCTTTGACACCTACCCCTCCGCAACGCTGGATGTGATGTTCGGCCGCTTTGCTCCCGTTGGCAAGCTGCCCCTGACCCTGCCCAAGGGCGACGAGGTGCTGGCTGTGAACGCGGACGGTGTCTGCATCAGCCCCAACGACGTGCCCGGCTTTGCAAAGGATGCCTACATGCCCGACAGCATGAAGGACGAGAACGGCAAGGCTTACGCCTACCGTGATGCCGCAGGCAACTACTACGAGATGAACTTCGGCCTGACGTTCTGAGGGCAGCCCTCTCCGTCTCGCTCAAACCAAAGGAGACACTTTCCATGGCACAAACGCAGAAAAAACAGCAGGATATGGGCACGGGTGACGTGAAAAAGCTCCTGCTCCAGCTGATGATCCCCGCCGTTGTGGCGCAGGTGGTCAACCTGCTGTACAACATCGTGGACCGCATCTACATCGGCCACATCTCGGGGATCGGCGCGGCGGCTCTGACCGGCGTGGGCCTGTTTACCCCCATCCTGATGCTCCTGAACGCCTTTGCCATGCTCATCGGCTCCGGCGGCGCGCCCCGCACCGCCATCGCCATGGGCCAGGGCGACAAGAAGCAGGCAGAAAAGATCGTCAGCAACAGCTTTACCATGCTGCTGCTCTTCTCGGTCGTCCTGACCATCGTCTTTTACGCAGCCGCACCCACCCTGCTGCGGCTGTTTGGTGCCAGTGACACCACCCTGCCCTACGCTCTGGCTTACAGCCGCATCTACATTCTGGGCACCATCTGCGTGCTGATCGTGCTTGGCATGAACACCTTCATCACTGCGCAGGGCTTTGCCAAGATCAGTATGCTGACCACCGTCATCGGCGCGGTCATCAACATCGTGCTGGACCCCATCCTCATCTTTGGGCTGGGCATGGGCGTAAAGGGTGCTGCCATTGCCACCGTGCTGAGCCAGGCAGTGGGTGCCATCTGGGTCATCCGCTTCCTCACCGGCCCCAAGACCATCCTCAAGATCCGCAAAGAGGACATGAAGCTGGAAGGGAAGATCATCATGCCCGTGCTGGCACTGGGCATTTCCACCTTCGTCATGCTCTCCACCGAGAGCCTGCTGTCCATCAGCTTCAGCTCCAGCCTGGCCCGCTACGGCGGTGACGTGGCCGTGGGTGCCATGACCGTGATCACCAGCGCCTCCCAGCTGTGCACCATGCCCATCTCGGGCATCTGCCAGGGCGGCCAGCCGGTGATGAGCTTCAACTTCGGCGCAGGCAAGAAAGACCGCGTCAAGCAGGCATTCCGATTCCAGCTGACCCTCTGCCTGAGCTACACCACCATCTTCTGGCTGCTGATGATGCTGGTTCCCGGTGCAGTGGCTGGCATCTTCACCTCGGATGCCGCCCTGATCGATTACACCACCTGGGCCATGCGCATCTATATGGCGGGTATCTTCTCCACCGGTGTCCAGATCGCCTGCCAGCAGAGCTTTATGGCGCTGGGTCAGGCCAAGGTCAGCCTGCTGCTGGCCTGTCTGCGCAAGATCATTTTGCTGATCCCGCTCATCTTCATTCTGCCGCACCTGCTGCCGAACCCGGTGTTCGGCGTCTTTCTGGCAGAGCCGGTCAGTGATATTCTGGCGGCTACCATTACCACCATCACCTTCTTCTCCCGCTTCAACGGTATTCTGGAACGGGGCGCTGCAAAGGTATAATAATAACAACAAAGGCTGCTGCGCATTCTGCGCAGCAGCCTTTGTGCTGTGTAATTGATTTTAGACGGCCTCTGGCTCACCCAGAGCCAGCACCTTCGTCAGCTCGGCCTGCACCTTGGCGTTGGTGGCATCGGTGACGGCCAGTACGTCGGAGTAGAACTTTTCCATCTCGTCACGGGTGGAGAAGGTGGCTACATACATCTGGTTGCCCATGGCACCGGACAACGCCTCGGGGATGCGGTCCACCATGCGCATGTTGTCCTGATACTTCTGCATCAGCTGCTCGTGGCTGTAAACGAAGCTCTTGCCATCCCGGCGGCCAGCAAAGGCGCAGTAGTAGTGCTCACCCACCGGCATATCGGTGCCGCCGAAAGCGATCATGTCCGCCCAGATCTTGTACACGTTGGTGGAGCGGGCAAAGTCGATCATGTCCGGGGTAAAGCCGCCTCCAGTGCCACGAGCTGGCCCTTTTTGCCCATGCTGGCCTGATCCTCGGTCATGCGGAAGAACTCGAAGTGGACAAAGCGGCTCTTCACCCCAAAGCTCTTGACGGCGGCACGGCCCGCAGCGCGGGTGTCCTCCGGCAGATCCTTGATGATGTAGTAGATAGAGTTGTCATCGTTGTTCACGATGTCCATGATGGACACGGGGCTTACGTTGCCCGCCTCAAAGATGGGGTTGCCGTGGGCGTCGATGATGGCATCGTAGCTGTTCACCTCGGCGCGGACGAACTCCTCCATGATGTAGGCCACATCCGGGTGTTCTTTCTCCTTGTAAGCCAGAAATGCTTCCAGTTCCTTGTCGGTGGAAAGGCGGTGGGTATCCGAAGCACCCACGCCGTTGTCCGGCTTGACTACCACCGGGTAGCCCACCTGTTCCACAAAGGCCTTGCAGCCTGCAAGGTCATCCACCATGTGGTAGCGGGCGGTGGCGATCCCGGCCTTCTGATAGTACTCCTTCATCTTGCTCTTGTACTTGATGCGGGGCATATCAGAGGTCTGGAAGCCGCTGGTGATGTGGAAATCGGTGCGCAGGGCGGCATCCCGTTCCAGCCAGTATTCATTGTTGGACTCCAGCCAGTCGATGCGGCCATACTTGAAGGTGAAAAAGGCCACGGCGCGGTATACCTCGTCGTAGTTTTCCAGACTGTTCACCTTGTAGTACTCGTTCAGGCTTGCCTTCAGTTCGGGCTTCAGCTCCTCGTAGGGCTGGTCGCCGATGCCCAGCACGTTCAGGCCGTTGTTTTTCAGCTCCCGGCAGAACTGCCAGTAGTTCGTGGGGAAGTTGGGGGAGATAAAAATAAAGTTCTGCATAGTATTTGTTGATTCCTCTTTCCGTTACCTCTATGATTGCAATGCCCCTGCGGGGCGGGACAGACTTTAATATTGGGAAACAACGGCGCGTCCATGGACGCGCCGTTGTGCCATTTTCACGGGATGGGTCACTGCTGGCCCAGAACGTAGGGCATATAGTACGCCACCTGCTTATACCACCAGTTCCAGTCGTGGTTGACATCGTGACCCCACAGGTCTACCCAGATGGGGATATGCTTTGCTTCAAAGATGCGCTTGAGCATCCAGGTGGTGTCGGGCTGCTCCCATGCGCCCTGACCGCAGCAGATGACAGCCTTCTGGTTCCGGTACAGCTCCATATAGGGGTGATCCTCCGGGAAGTTGCGCATATAGTCCACGGGAGAGTTCATATACACCAGCTCATCCATGTAGTCGCCGAAGCCGTAGTGGGCGGTGTAGATGCCGCTGAGGGCCAGACAGCCGCAGAAGATGTCGGGCCGGCGGAGGTAAAGGTTGACCGCATGGGTCGCGC
>OBAE01001250.1_pt1 | contig 13853 bp, 8 predicted proteins | sample 1517641 | NCBI WGS metagenome assembly OBAE01 (sample SAMN04571701, study PRJEB22368) | human gut metagenome | biome: human gut; material: stool | host: Homo sapiens | place: Luxembourg | collected 2012-08-30 | reverse complement strand
GAGCGCCACCTTGCCAAGGTGGAGGTAGCGAGTTCGAGCCTCGTAATCCGCTCCAGAAAAAATTCGTCGTGGAAACATTCACGGCGTTTTTGCTTTTTACGGATACTTTTTAAGCCTGTCGGGAAACCGACAGGCTTTTAGCATATCTCCTGCTCAAGATTTCTGAACATATCGTCATCGAAAAAATCCGTAATGCTTATCTGAAGTCCGTCGCAGAGCTTTTTCAGCGTCACTATGCCGATGTTTTTTGATTTCATATTGATTATATCGTTTACGGTTGATTGTGTAACAGCCGAAAGAGTTGCCAGTTTGTTTACGGTTATGTTTTTATCCCTGCATAGCTGTAATATGCGTCTTGAAACTGCTTCGGAAACAGATTTGCACACCATTATCATCATTCCTTAGTTGTAATCATTGTATGTGTCAATACAGGTGGTGCGTTTATATGGATTGGAATTATAGGCGGGGGATTCGGTGTATTTGAAACTCTGGTTGTTTCGTTTATAATTGCCGCATTTGGTATAATTTCAGGATCGCTTGAAACTATGGTATATTATAGCAAAAGGTGGAATCCGATTATTTCGTCTATATCATCTTGGGAATGCAAAAAGTGTGGTACTATAAATTCCGGAGATGTGATGGTTTGTTCAAAGTGCAATGAATACAAAGAATGAGTTGATTCGATAAGAATTACAAAAACGGTGAGCCTCACAAGCCCACCGTTTTTTTGTGTTTAATATTTTAATTTATCACTATCATTCATTCCCGACCGTTTTGCTATCCTGTATATATTCGCAACCTATAAAAAGTCGGAATTTGAGGCGGCACATTGCTATTAGTAAAAATAAAATCTTTACCATCGTTTATTCCCGACCGTTTTGCTATCCTGCATATATCCGGAACATATAAAAAGGTCGGAATTTGAAGCGGCGCATTGCCGCAAGGTCGGAACAGTCGGCGGCGACCCGATTTATCAATTTTTATAAATTACTGCTATCGCTTATTCCCGACCGTTCCACTATCCTGTATATATCTGTAACATATAAAAAGGTCGGAATTTGAAGCGGCACATTGCCGCTTAGTAGCCGTATTCGTCGGAGATGAGGATTACTTTTATTCTGTCCTTGTCACGCTGATGAGCCATTATGGCATAATCGTTGCAAATCCTGTCGGGGCTTAAGCAGTGCGCACATCTGCCTGTCTTTGCACAGGGGGTGTTTCTGCCGAGTCTTACACAGTTTGCGGGAGATGCTATCGTTTCAAGACGGTCAACGGCTGAGTGGAGGTCTGTTACAATTTTGTTTAAGCCGGCAACAATGATTACCTGCTTCGGTCCGAATATCATTGCGGCTACACGGTTGCCGGTGCCGTCTACGTTGTATAATTCGCCGTATTCGGTTATCGCATTAGTGCTTGCAAAGTAGGTGTCGGCTGAAAAAGCCTTCCTGTAAAGGTCGTTTACCTCATCGGGAGAGAGCTTTTCACGGTCGATGTAGATACCGCTGTAGTTTTCGTTCAGAAAATCCTGAATGCCGGTTTCCTTAAGCGTCATTGTTCCGCCGGAAACTATCAGCTTGTCGTCCTTTATAAGCTCCTTTATTATCTGCTTAGCCTCGTCGGGAGTATCGACAAGATAGCCTTTCATATTGTTCTTTTCAAGGGCGGATATTACCTTTTCTGCTCTCTTTTTGAGTGCGGCTTTTACGTTTTCATTCATATCATTCGTTCCTTTCGCGCGGTATGACCGCTGTATAAGATAAATATAACATATTTCGCAAAAAAGTCAAGAATAGTGATAGACATTTAAAGCTGAATGTGCTATAATTGACTACAAGCAGAGTTGTGAACTGCGGTTTATGAAGATACGATATAAAACGGTAATATTCCGATAAATAGAAAGGAACATAATATGGAAATATTAAAGCTCAATGCGCCCTGCAAGGATTATATCTGGGGCGGTAACAGATTAAGAGAGGAGTACGGCAAGGTATCAGACGCTGATAAGATAGCTGAGAGCTGGGAGCTTTCCTGCCATAAAGACGGTCAGAGCGTTATCGCAAACGGCAAGGACAAAGGCAAGACGCTTTCCGAGTATGTAGCGGAAAATAAGAATGCACTCGGTACAGCCTGCGACAGATTTGAGTATTTCCCCATACTTATAAAGCTTATTGATGCAAAGGATAACCTGTCTGTACAGGTACACCCCGACAACGATTATGCTATGCGTGTCGAGGGCGAGTACGGCAAGACGGAAATGTGGTATATCGTTGACTGTGAGGAAGGCTCACAGCTTATATACGGCTTTGATAAAGAAATTTCAAGAGAAGAGTTTGCGGACAGAATAAAGAACAATACCTTGCTTGAGGTCACTAACAATGTTCCCGTACATAAGGGAGATGTGTTCTTCATTGAGTCGGGTACGCTCCACGCTATCGGCAAGGGTATACTTATTGCCGAGATTCAGCAGAACAGCAATACGACATACAGAGTATACGACTACGGCAGAGTAGGAAAGGACGGAAAGCCCAGAGAGCTTCATATAGAAAAGGCTATAGACGTTACCGAGCTTTGCCCTCCGAAATATGATACAAAGCCTCAGGGCAAGCCTGTAAAGATAGACGGCGGCGAGGAAACATTGCTCCGCAGCTGTGAATATTTCGATGTTCATAAAATCAAGGTTTCAGGAACCGTAACGCTTGACGCAGATGAAAAGTCGTTTATGTCGGTTCTGGTGCTTGACGGCAGCGGTAAGATCGGTGAACTCGACGCAAAGAAGGGCGACAGCTTCTTTGTTCCGGCGGGCTACGGCAGATTTACTCTTACGGGTAATCTTGAGGTAATTCTTTCTGATATAGTTTAAGACTTGTGTTTTGAAAGGTTAAAGGGGATATATGAAGTATTATATCGGCGTTGACATTGGCGGTACGAATATCAAGGCAGGAGTGGTTGACGAGAACGCACAGCTCGTTTCGAAAATATCACTCAAGACAAATGCGGCAGACGGTTATAAAAGCGTCCTTGCGGTAATCATTGACGCTGTTGAACAGGCTGTGCAGCTTTCGGGCGAGGACATTGACAGGATAAAGACTATCGGTGTCGGCTGTCCGGGAACTATGGATAACGAAAACGGCACAGTGCTTTATTCAAACAATCTGCACTGGGAGAACGTTCCGCTTGCAAAGGATCTTGCAGAACATTTCGGCAAGCGTATCATCCTTGAAAATGACGCTAATGTTGCGGCATACGGCGAGTATCTTGCAGGTGCGGCAAAGGGTGCGAAAAACGCTGTAGTGCTGACGCTCGGAACGGGTGTAGGCGCAGGTATAATTATAAACGGCGAGATATACAGCGGCTCAAACAACGCAGGCGGCGAGATAGGTCATACTGTTATCGAGGTTGACGGTGCGCCGTGTACCTGCGGAAGAAACGGCTGTTTTGAGGCTTATTCTTCGGCTACGGGACTTGTCCGTATGACGAGTGAAATGATTGAAAAATATCCGAGCGGACGGCTTCACGAAATGGTTGACCGTGACGGGAAAATTTCAGCAAGAACTGCGTTCAATGCCGCTAAGCTTGGCGACCCTGAGGGAAGGGAAGTTGTTGATAAATATATCAAGTATCTTGCCTGTGGCATTACGAATGTGATAAACGTATTCCAGCCCGATATTCTCTGTATCGGAGGAGGAGTATGCAACGAGGGTGATAATTTGCTTATACCGCTGAAAGCACAGGTGGCAAAGCAGATATACTCAAAAAACAATGCTAAAAATACCGAGATAGTAATCTGCACACTTGCAAATGAAGCAGGTATGATCGGCAGTGCCATGCTCGGCAGAAAATAAAAACACTTTTTTGCAAAGGAAAGGACAGTAAAAATGAGAAGCGATCTTATCAAGAGCGGCGTAGACAGAACACCGCACAAAGCCTTACTGAAGGCACTGGGTGTAACAGACAGCGAGATGCACAAGCCGTTTATTGCCGTTGTATGTGCGGCAAGCGACTATGTTCCCGGTCATGCGCATCTGCACGAAATATCAAGACAGGTAAAGGACGGTATCAGAAACGCAGGCGGCGTTCCTTTTGAATTCTTCACCATCGGCGTGTGCGACGGTCTTGCAATGAACCACAGAGGCATGAGATATTCTCTTGCATCCCGTGAGCTTATCTGCGACAGCATCGAGGTAATGCTGACGGCACATCCTCTTGACGGTATCGTATTTATCCCGAACTGCGACAAGATAGTTCCCGGTATGATAATGGCTGCCGCAAGAATGAATCTCCCCTCTATTTTTGTAAGCGGCGGTCCTATGAACCCCGGCAGAGTACAGGGTAAGAGAGTAGGATATAACGAGATATACGAAGCTATCGGTCAGTATTCTAACGGTACTATAGGCGATGATGTTCTTCTTGACTACGAGAATAACGCTTGTCCTACCTGCGGTTCATGCTCGGGTATGTACACGGCGAACTCAATGAACTGCCTTACAGAAGCAATCGGTCTTTCGATGCCGAAGTCGGGTACAGAGCCTGCTGTAAATGCCGCTCGCCGCAGACTTGCAAAGGAAACGGGCGAAAGAATAGTCGAGCTTGTAAAGCAGAACATCTGCGCTAAGGATATTATCACAAAGAAGAATATGATGAACGCACTCGCTACCGATATGGCAATCGGCGCTTCCTCAAACACGGTCCTTCATCTTCTTGCTATCGCACATGAGGCAGGAGTTGACATTTCTCTTGACGATATTGACAATAAGAGCAAGACAACACCTCAGCTTTCAAAACTCAATCCTGCAAGCGATATATTCATAACAGACCTTAACGATGTCGGCGGTATCCAGTCGGTTATCAAGGAGCTTGCAAAGGGCGGTCACGTTGATACAAGCGTTCTTACGGTATCGGGTACACAGGCTGACAGAATCGCCAAGGCTCCGAATGCGGACGGTACAATAATCCACACCTGCGAGAATCCTATCAGAAAAGACGGCGGTCTTGCAATACTCAGCGGTAACCTTGCAGAAAACGGCTCTGTTGTAAAGCAGGGTGCTGTCAAGCCTGAAATGATGGACTTCACAGGTACTGCGAAGGTATTTGACGGCGAACAGGCGGCTTGTGACGCTATCCTCAATAACGTTATCATCCCCGGTGATGTTGTTGTTATCCGCTATGAAGGTCCAAAGGGTGGTCCCGGTATGCCTGAGATGCTTGCTCCTACGGCGGCTATTGTCGGCAAGGGTCTTGACGGAAGCGTTGCTCTTATCACAGACGGACGTTTCAGCGGCGCCAGCAGAGGTGCGGCGGTAGGTCACGTTTCTCCCGTGGACTTATAGCTTACGTTGAAAACGGAGATAAGATACATATCAATATACCTGCAAGAAGCATTGAACTTCTCGTTGACGATGAAACAATCGCACAGCGTAAGGCTAAGGGAGTAAACGCTCCCGTAAGACAGCTTGACGGTTATCTCAAGCGTTATGCAAAGCTGGTTACAAGCTCGAATACAGGCGCTGTATTTGAAGACTGATATGCTAATTTAATACTGTTCAGCAAAGGCTGTGTATTTAGGTACACAGCCTTGCGGTGATATTAACAGACAGAAAGGGGCGGTAGATATCGCAGTGAAGGACAATATGCACGCAGGACATAGGGAACGGATGATAAACCGCCTTAAAGAGTTCGGCAGTGAGGGGTTTCAGTCGCACGAACTGCTTGAAATGATGCTGTACAGCTCTTTTAAGCAGTGTGATACAAACCCGATAGCACACAGGCTTATTGACAGATTCGGAACGCTCAGCGGTGTGTTCTCCGCAAGCGAAAACGAGCTGTGCGAGGTCGAGGGTGTAGGCAGGTCTACCGCTCAGATGATGATAATCGTACTTCGTGCGAACATAGAGCGTATGCTGTCTGAGAGCGTTCAGAAGGGCGAGATGCTCGGCGCATCCGGAGCGGTAAAGGACTATTGTATGGGGCTTTTCCGTTTTGTAGATACCGAACAGCTGAGAATGATATTTCTCGACAGCGAGTATTGTTTTATGTCGCAGGAAATAATAAGCACGGGTGCGCTTGAACAGGTGCGGCCGGATATAATGAGATTGCTTGAAAAGGCAGTGCAGAAAAGATGTCCTATAGTCGTTATGACGCATAACCATCCGAGAGGCAGTGAAATGCCGTCTACGGAGGATAAGATAATGACGAGAAATCTTTTCAATCTTCTTGAAAAGGCAGGAATTTATCTCGCCGACCACGTTATAGTCGGTATGCACGGCAGTCTGTCTATGCGTGAGAACGGTATTCTTCCTGATATATGGAACGATTTTTAAGGAGCTAAAATGGATAAGTTCGTATTAAAATCAAATTATAAACCGATGGGCGATCAGCCGCAGGCTATAGACAGCCTTGCAAACGGTGTGCTTGACGGCGATAAGGAACAGGTTCTGCTCGGAGTTACCGGTTCGGGAAAAACCTTTACTATGGCAAATATTATCGAAAAGGTCAACCGTCCCACGCTTATCCTTGCACATAACAAGACGCTTGCGGCACAGCTGTGCAGTGAGTTCAAGGAGTTTTTTCCGGATAATGCTGTCGAATATTTTGTAAGCTACTACGACTACTATCAGCCTGAGGCGTATATTCCGTCAACCGATGCCTATATCGAAAAGGACAGTGCGATAAACGATGAGATAGACCGCCTGCGACACTCGGCAACAGCGGCTCTTGCGGAGCGCAGGGATGTAATTATCGTTGCCAGTGTAAGCTGTATCTACAGCTTGGGCAGTCCGGAGGATTACCGTGAGAATATGCTTTCTATCCGTGAGGGTCAGGAGCGAAGCCGTGACGATATAATAAAAAGGCTTGTCGAAATACAGTATGAACGCAACGATATGAATTTTATCCGTAACAAGTTCAGGGTAAGAGGCGATGTGCTTGAGGTTTTCCCTGCGGGAAGTACGTCCGACAAGGCGATAAGGATAGAATTTTTCGGTGATGAGATAGACAGAATATCCGAGATAGATATAGTGACAGGCGAGGTAAAACGCCGCTTTTCGCACGTTGCAATTTTCCCTGCGTCACATTACATCGTAAGCAAGGCAAGGCTTGAAAATTCGCTTACCGAGATAGAAAACGAAATGGAAGAGCGTGTAAAATTCTTCACAGATAACCATAAGCTGATAGAGGCGCAGAGGATAGAGCAGAGAACACGCTATGATATGGAAATGCTCCGTGAGATAGGAACGTGCAAGGGCGTGGAGAACTATTCACGGGTGCTTGCAGGAAGAGCGCCGGGCAGCTCGCCGATAACTCTTATGCACCATTTCCCGAAAGATTTTCTTATGTTCATTGACGAGAGCCACGTTACATTGCCGCAGGTAAGAGGTATGTACGGCGACTTTGCACGAAAGAAAAACCTTGTGGATTACGGCTTCCGTCTGCCGTCTGCGTATGATAACCGACCGATGAATTTTGACGAGTTTACCTCGATGATAAATCAGGTCATTTATGTTTCGGCTACACCGGGTGAATACGAAAAGAGCCACGCTGTGAACACAGCCGAGCAGGTCATACGACCTACCGGTCTGCTTGATCCGATAATCGAGATAAAGCCCGTTGCGGGACAGATAGAGGATCTTTATTCCGAAATAAACGAGCGTACCAAAAAGGGCGAGTGTGTGCTTATCACTACGCTTACAAAGAAAATGGCTGAGGATCTGACGGCTTATTATGAAAAGCTCGGCGTGAAGATACGCTATATGCACCACGATATTGATTCTATCGAACGTATGGAGATAATAAGAGATCTGCGTATGCATGTCTTTGATGTGCTTGTCGGAATAAATCTTCTGCGTGAGGGTCTTGACTTGCCTGAGGTATCGCTTGTTGCGATACTTGACGCAGATAAAGAGGGCTTTTTACGAAGCGAAACCTCGCTTATACAGACTATAGGCAGGGCGGCAAGAAACGCCGAAGGTAAGGTCATAATGTATGCCGATACGGTTACGGACAGTATGGAAAAGGCAGTGACCGAAACCAACCGCCGCCGTGAGATTCAGATGAAATATAACGAGGAACACGGCATCACGCCTAAAACTATTGTAAAGGATGTAAGGGCGGTGCTGGAAATATCGTCCGGCAAGGATAAGGGCAAAAAGAGAAAATACACCAAGGCAGAACGTGAGGCGCTTATCAAACAGTATACCGCAGAGATGAAGAATGCGGCAAAGTTGCTTGACTTTGAACACGCCGCATATCTGCGCGACAAGATAAAGGAGCTTCAGGAAAGCAAGTAAGCTGTTGACGGAGATGACAAAAGAAAATGGGAATAGATAAAATAATCATCAAGGGTGCAAGAGAGCATAATCTGAAGAATATTGATATAGAACTGCCCCGTGACAAGTTGATAGTTATGACGGGACTTTCGGGATCGGGAAAGTCATCGCTTGCATTCGACACTATTTATGCGGACGGTCAGAGAAGGTATATCGAGAGCCTGTCATCATATGCAAGGATGTTCCTCGGACAGATGGAAAAGCCCGATGTTGACAGCATAGAGGGATTATCTCCTGCTATATCAATAGACCAGAAAACGACCTCGAAAAACCCTCGTTCCACTGTCGGAACGGTAACGGAGATATACGACTATCTCAGACTGCTTTATGCAAGAGTAGGCATTCCGCACTGTCCTGTCTGCGGTAAAGAGATAAGACAGCAGACGGTGGATCAGATAGTTGACAAGGTAATGGAACTGCCCGAGCGGACAAAGTTTCAGATCTTATCGCCGATAGTAAGAGGCAGAAAGGGCGAATACCGCAAGGAACTTGAGGACCTTGTAAAGCAGGGCTACGCAAGAGTGCGTATTGACGGGATAATCTACGATCTTTCCGAGCAGATAAAGCTTGACAAGAACAAGAAGCATAATATAGAAGTCGTTGTAGACCGTCTTGTTATGAAAGAGGATATAAAGTCACGTTTATCCGACAGCCTTGAGGTTGCGGGAAATCTTTCGGGCGGACTTATTCTTATAGATGTAATTGACGGTGAAGAACTGAGTTTTTCACAGAACTATGCCTGCCCCGAACACGGAGTAAGCATAGAGGAACTTGTACCGAGAATGTTCTCGTTCAACAATCCCTTCGGCGCTTGTCCTACCTGCACCGGTCTCGGAATTTTCAGAAGGATAGATGTAGACCTGATTTTACCTAACCGTGATCTTACTATCCGTGAAAATGCGATAAAGGCGAGCGGCTGGAAGTATGCGGACGGAACTATAGCGCAGATGTATTTTGACGCTGTTGCAAACGAATACGGGTTCAGCGTGGATCAGCCTGTTAAGGAACTGACAAAGGAACAGTTAGATGCGGTGCTTTACGGTACTGGCGAAAAGAAGATAAAGGTCGTGCGCAGTAAAGAGCAGGGCGGCGGTGTCTATATGACGGCGTTCGAGGGCGTAGTAAACAACCTTGAAAGACGCTATAAGGAAACAACGAGCGTATATTCAAGAGAGGATATAGCTCAGTATATGGGCGATGCGGTGTGTCCCGACTGTCACGGTCAGCGACTGAAAAAGGAGGCTCTTTGCGTTACCGTATGCGGTAAGAATATCAACGAATTCTGTGATATGAGCATCAGCGAAGCACTTGAATTTGTCAAAAGCATAAAGCTGTCGGAACGTGATATGATGATAGCAAGTCAGATACTGAAAGAAATCAAGGAACGTCTGGGATTTCTGAGCAGCGTCGGACTTGAATATCTGACATTATCAAGAACGGCAGGTACGCTTTCGGGCGGTGAAAGTCAGCGTATAAGGCTTGCAACCCAGATAGGCAGCAGTCTTATGGGAGTGTTGTATATCCTTGACGAGCCGAGCATAGGACTTCATCAGAGGGATAACGACAAGCTTATCGCAACACTGAAAAGACTGCGTGACCTCGGCAACACCCTTATAGTCGTTGAGCATGATGAGGATACTATGAGGGCGGCGGATTTTATCGTTGACATAGGTCCGGGTGCGGGTGTTCACGGCGGTGAGGTTATCTGTGCGGGTACGCTTGACGATATAATGAAGTGCGAGCGTTCGATAACAGGACAGTATCTTACGGGAAAATTAAAGATAGAAGTACCCGAAAAGCGCAGAAAGCCAACTAAGAAGTGGCTTAAGATAACGGGTTGTCGCGAAAATAACCTCAAAAATATCACGGTAAAAGTTCCGCTCGGAATTTTCACCTGCATTACGGGCGTATCGGGCAGCGGCAAGAGCTCGCTTGTAAACGAGATAATCTACAAGCACCTCGTCGCAAAGCTGAACCGTGCAAGAATAAAACCGGGTGCGTTCGATACATTCGAGGGTACGGAGTATCTTGACAAGGTAATAGCTATCGACCAGTCGCCGATAGGCAGAACACCGAGGAGCAACCCTGCAACCTATACGGGTGTATTCAACGATATAAGAGAGCTGTTCGCATCGACCAATGACGCAAAGATGAGGGGCTATACAAGCGGAAGATTTTCATTCAATGTAAAGGGCGGACGTTGCGAAGCCTGCGAGGGCGACGGTATCAACAAGATAGAAATGCACTTCCTTCCCGATATATATGTTCCGTGCGAGGTCTGCAAGGGCAAACGCTATAACCGTGAAACGCTCGAGGTTCACTACAGAGGCAAGAACATTTACGATGTGCTTGAAATGACGGTAGAAGAGGGCATAGCTTTCTTTGAAAATCACGAAAAGATAAAGCGCAAGCTGCAGACGCTTTATGATGTAGGTCTTGGATATGTAAAGATAGGTCAGCCTGCGACAACGCTTTCGGGCGGTGAGGCACAGAGAGTAAAGCTCGCTTCGGAGCTTTCAAAGCGTGCAACAGGCAAGACGGTGTACATTCTTGACGAGCCTACAACAGGTCTGCACACAGCCGATGTTCATAAGCTGATAGATGTACTTCAGAAGCTGACCGACGGTGGAAATACCGTGCTTGTAATAGAGCATAACCTTGATGTTATAAAAACTGCCGACTATATCATTGATATGGGACCTGAGGGCGGAAGCGGCGGCGGTACGGTGATTGCTACAGGTACGCCCGAAGATGTAGCGGCAAACCCTGTAAGCTATACGGGCAGGTATTTAGCACCCATGCTCGGAGTTGAAAGAATTGAACAATCAACTCTTGGATAAAAGCTGATTTGATTTAGTGATGTATTTGCAAAAAAGCTTGACGCCAATTAACTATAGTGATATACTTATGTTATTAAAAACATAAAGATATAGCTTTAGAGAATGAAATGGTGAGAGATATGTGCAAAAAAGTAAACCGCAATTTATATGTGGCTTGGGGGCTTTCTGTAAGCGCCTCTGTAAGTAATGCACGATATCTCTGCGCAAAATTCAATATGGTAATTAAGGCATAGTCCGCGAGGGGTGGACTGTGCCTTTTTGTATAAATTTATGAAAGAGGGTATATTATGAGATTTAAAAGAGCAGCCGCAGGTCTGATAGCGTCGGTGATGGCGCTGACAGCACTTGTATCACCGTTTACGAGTGCGGCGGCTGAAGGCATCTTTCCCGAACCTGTAACAGGTGAAACGGAAAACAACAATGTTGTCACTGCAACGGCAGATGATAGCGGTCTTGTCTACGGTGACAACGGCACTCTGACAAAGGCAGAGTGGCTTCATGACCTTGTAACGGTGTTTGACATGAAGGTTGAAGAGGGTGACCCGCCCGACAACTATTTCACCGATGTGGCATATGACAGTGAATATTATGATGATATAATGCTTGCTACTGAGTTCGGTGTTGTAAATGTCGAAGCAGGCGGCGAGCTCGGACCTGACGATACGGTTGACAGAGAATATGCGTCTGTAACGCTCAACTTCTGTCTTGGCTTTCAGCTTGACGATGATACATATACTTTCAGCGAAAGCAGTGATGAAGCATATGCAGATGAGCTGACGGCTTTTCAGGTTGCGTTAAACAGAAACTGGTTTGCACTTTCCGGCGGTGCTTTTCTTCCGTCAAAAGCGGTAACCTCTGCCGAAGCCAAAGCTATGCTCTCGGACGCACAGCAGGTACTGGCTGACGCTCAGATTGACGATACAAAGGAAGGCACTTTTGAGTTCGCAGACTATGTAATTGACTTTACGCCCTATCAGGTGGTTGAGTTCAATGAAGACAATACTGTAACTATATATGCGCCCGACAAAAAACTTGCAGTCGGCGATACGTTTGTTGTATATGATCAGGAGCTCCCTTTTGTATACACTGCAACGGCTATTAAAACAGACGGCAGTGACATTATAGTAACAACTACAGATGCACCTGATGATGCTATTGTGAACTATGTTGCCGAAGGTACGATAAAGGCGGATATAGCTACCTTTAATCCGGCTGACAATGTAGATGTCACCTATGTAAAGGACGATGCAACAGCTCTTACCATGAGTAAGGCGAGGGGCGTTACGGTTACAAAAGACTCAATAATGGTGGATATGAAAATACCGATATCAAGCGGTATAGACGTATCTGTGTCTTGTGACCTTAAAAATATCGCTCTTCATCATAAAGAGAATATGCGGGACGGATATTACTATGCCAGTGTTACGGGTGAAACAACGCTCACAACGAGCCTTAATATTGACCCTCTCAAAGGCTCGGGTGTTTCGGGCAAATATTATCTCGGCTATATAAGCACAGGAGCTTTTTCTGCGTCACTATATGCTGAACTGTCATTAAGCGGAAAGCTCATGACAGTATACACAGGCAACTTTGAAATCGGCGTTTCATATCAGAGATTCAAGGGCTTCAGAGTAATCAAGAGCTTTACAAAGAAGAGCTTTAATTTCTGCGCCGATATCAGCGCAAAGGTAGCTATGACGGCAGAATGCAAGATAGATATTGTGGTGTTAGAAGCTAAGGCAAATGTATCTATCGGCATTCAGGCAAAGTATAACAAGAAGGTATACGGCGATGATAAATTACCCGGTATCTGCGAGGATATACAAGCGTATTTGTATGCCGGAGGTTCAATTTCTGCTACGATTATAAAGGTAGCTACATTCAGCAGGCCGTTTGATTTTATTGATAAGAACAACAGCCCTTACAGACTGTATCTTCATTATGATGACGGTAATCAGGTAGATGTGTGCGGAAGAGATATATCAGACCCGTCATCGCCGACACCGGTAAGAAGATATACTTCGCCGTCAAGCACAGGCTTCGGCTCAAGATGGAGCTCAAGTCAGTCCAGCAAATGGCACTCAGGAAGCAACGGCTCGTCGGCACAGCAGCCCGAAAAACTGTGGGAGTACAGCCTTGACGACGACAAAAACGCAACGATAACCGCATATAACGGTTATTCGTCAAGCCTTGTTATACCTACTAAGATCGACGGATATACGGTAACAGCGATAGGTGACAGTGCTTTTGCAAATAATACAAGGCTTGTTATGGTGGTTATACCGGATAGTGTGACGAAAGTTGAGAGTTTTGCATTTAGTAATTGTACGAATTTAAGCAAGATTTCGTTATCAAAAAAATTAACCGATTTATGTCACCATGCGTTTGAAAACTGTGCAAAATTAACTGAAATCACAATACCAAAATCATTGGAAAGTTGTTCGGGTGGATTTGAAGGTCCGTTTTATCATAGCGGACTTAATAAGGTTAATTTTGAAAAGGGAATAACAAAAATACCTCAGTATTTATTTTCAGATGCTACAGCGTTAGAAACAATAACAATACCTGATACGGTTACTCTGATCGGTGGTGAAGCATTTAGTGATTGCACTAATTTGATGCAAGTAGTTATGCCAAATAGTGTGACGAAAGTTGAGAGTTTTGCATTTAGTAATTGTACGAATTTAAGCAA
>OBAE01001233.1_pt1 | contig 14044 bp, 18 predicted proteins | sample 1517641 | NCBI WGS metagenome assembly OBAE01 (sample SAMN04571701, study PRJEB22368) | human gut metagenome | biome: human gut; material: stool | host: Homo sapiens | place: Luxembourg | collected 2012-08-30 | reverse complement strand
ATACTCTTTAAATATAATATACAATGTGCAAATTCCCCACAAGTTGTCAGACAATTTAAAATAACAATATAAAGAACGTTTATAAATTAAAACATATATTGTTAACAATTTATTTACAATTATGACATAATATATTAACAGTAATACGATATTATATAATTAGAAAGTGAATAATAACTAACAAAAAGGAGGATAAAAATGTTAGCAACTACAACTAATTTAAACAGATTTTTGAATAAGGCAGAAAGAATTATCAGAAATGACTATAATGAAAAAGGGTTGATAGTATGTGCACGTATAGACAATGTGTTCGCAATCAACTATAATGATATTCCATTTATTTTATCGGTAAATGTAGCGCCATTTAATGTTATTGTTTACAGTATTGCTTTATCGTCTGATTCGAAGAATTATATTATCAAGTCGAGCGGTACTTGCGGCAATCAAGAAGATGTTATAAGTGATATTTACGTTGATTTATTATATTATGTTAGAGATAATAGCATCTGTTTAGAAACAGCAGAAACAACAGAAGAAACAGCAGAAAAGCAATACGCTGATTATACGTCTGAAGATTTTATCAAGGCTGGCATTGCAAAAGAATGCACAGATTGTCCAGACTTTTGCGAAGAAGATTGCATAGAAAATGCCGAATGCGCACGTGGTAATGATGTTTCGATGGTTGCAAACAGTAAAAATCAATATTTTGATACAGATAGTGTACAGCCAAACAAGACAATAATTGCAAAAATTGAAAATATCAATTATTGCCCAAATCAAAATACTTGCTGTGTTGTTTCGCCTTTTGTACATTGCGATTATAACTACAAATCAGAAGCTTGTATTAAAGCGTATAAGAATTTTATTGATTATTGCGAGCATGTACATAAACAAATGAAAGCAATAAGTAATCCAGAATGGCATCACGTTAGTCTTGCTACACTTGCCAACATTGATTTTGATATGCTTGACGAAAAGCGCAAGCTTGTATTCGATATCAACCAGATATTAAAAGATGGTATTCGCAATTTATACAAATGTGAGAATCATATTTCATATGAAGTCTTGGAAAGATATGTAATTAGAAAATGTGACGAACTGATTCGACAGAATCGTTTAAAAGCGTTCTGGTTTTCATATATCGCGCGACAGCTTGATGAGGTTAGAAGAAACACTATTTATTTATATACTCCATATATTACAGCACATAGAAATAGATGGTAATATCATAGCTGTTCTAACGGCTACACGGGAAGAAAGAAGGAAACTATGAATTTATACGGAATCGAAAACAGAAACACAATCGGTAAAGCGATTAAGATAGCAGACGGCGAGGCAACATTGAATGAAATGATTAGTCTTAATCTTAAATATGTAACATGTGCGGATGTGAGAGGCTACATGAACGTTAATCTGTCAACCATTCACCCATATAATGGCAAATATGGAAAAGGTTTTGTGAGAACAACACCTTGTTATTATAGAGGTAAGCAATCTACAAGTTATATGACAATTCAATACTGGGTTGAAAAGTGAGGTTATAGCATGGATAATTTAACACAGATAAAGAAAAATAGACTTTTACAAGAAAGCAAGGATAAAATTTTAGAAACGCCGCTTTTTCATAATGACATTATGAAAATGTATGCGTATATCTACGATTGCACAGCAACAAGCGATACGCTAGCAGAAATTCAACTTATGGAAACTGTAAAATCATCACTTGATTTTCTTGTGAGGGGGGTCTTAAAATGATTTATTCAATAGTTGTGTGGGGATTTGACACTGATAATGACTATCAGCACGATTGTGACATGATTAAAGCTAAAAGTTTTCAAGAAGCGTTTGCCTATGCTACTAATTATATGTGGCAAGGTTGGACTTTTACAAAAATAGAAATTGAGACAGTAGAAGAAAATCAGTATATTATACAATATCATGATAACTATACTAATGAAAATGACCTTTTTAGTTGCAAGGCAGACAGTGAACTTGCTGCAAAGATAAAGTTTAGATTGTGTAATGACTTTTCAGATACTAAACGATATGAGATAATCAGTGTAAAAGGAGTAAAGAAATGAGAACTATGAAACATACATACTTGGTAGAAGTAGCCTTTCTGAATACGGAAAGTGATGATATCAATATTGAATATGTTGAATGTAGTGGATATAATGCAAGACAGGCGAACGATTATGCGGTTGAATATATATCAAAACTGCCGTTTTGTAGCTACATTACAGTAATATCAATAGAAAGAAAATAAGAAAAGAGGGGCTTAACCCCCTCTTTATTTAACTCAATGGAATATTAAACTCAACACCATACAACTGTATCTCATCAACACTTGTAAAAGTAGCATACCCACTACCGCTTATATCAACCAAACTGAGATAAATTGCACCACTATCTAACTGTGTAGCATCCCTTGGATTGATAGTAAGAACAGCCATGCATTGATGATAACCGGACTTATCATGAATAATCGCATTACAATTGCAAATACTCTGTGCATTTATAAATGAAAGATTGTGGCTCATAACCTTGACGGCGGCATTTGTGAAATTCTTTGCGGGTGTAAATGCCAAATCAAGAAAGCTCGCCACATGTCTAAAGCTACAATGAGCGTTTGTATTAGTCAACACAACTGGCATTTTGTAGTCATTGAGTGTGCAACCAACCCCGTCAAGCGCAAAGTCGCCGCTCCGATTCCATGCAGCATATCCGCCTATTGATTTATAAATCATATCTGCAATTGAAGCCTGTCCGCTTGCGTTAGGATGAATGTTATCAGATGCTAGTACACCAGTCCAACGTAAAGCACTGTCTGCACCACTTAAAAACTTAAACTTTCCCCAGTATGTTTCATATAAGGTTTTAATTTCATTGTAAGCTTTAACTTTTGCAACAGTAGTAAAACCGATGATAGGTGTAGCAATCCATCCAATGTAAAGCGTTGCGTTTGGTAACTGCGACATTAAATTGATAACATCTTTTATACCAGAGTTGACAGTGGAAACTGCAATAGATTGATCATTCCAACCACCTCCAACCACAACATATTTTACTTGTTGTTTCTGTTTATCCGTGAGCGTTGCAATTGCTTGTGTTAGCAATTCTGAAAAGTGAGTATTCGCACCAAAACCACTTCCGCCTTTACTTTTATTTACGTAAAAGCTAGCATCGCTAAAATACTGTTCATGCAAAATATCGCACCAAGGCTTCACCATTCCATCAGGTGTGTACCCTTCCCCGTATGAGTCGCTAATAGTGATCAATCCATAGTCGGTTAACCATGTATCAATAATATCCGACAATTCACCGCTGTTTTTCAGTCCGTCAAGGTATGCGTCAATAGCACCGATATAATCAAGATTATCAATGTAGTTTTGTACATCTTGCTGCCATTGATTCCATTGCTTGTAATAATCATCCCACTTTGTATTTAAATCTTTAGTCGTTTCAAGAGTCCAATCAAGATTTAAATTATGGAAATCCGTATAAGGAAAATTAGAAAATGCCATTGTCTACCCCCTACTTAAATTTAATATCTACAATATTCCCGTAGTAATTAATTGTCATTATAGTCTACCTCCTTTTTCCCAACCATAGCCCTCAATAACCCCGATTGAAATTGTTTCAAGCTCTTTTCCGCAATGCATGAAAAAACCATGACCAATATCAAGTCCAATGTGCCTTCCTTTGCCGCCAAAAGTTGTATACAGTAAATCTCCATCTTTAGTCTTGTCAGGAGTCGTCACATTAGTACAACTGTTGATATATGCAGTCGAATACATAAATTTCCCTGTAACAAGATTGATAAAGCCGCTGCAATCAATCACAATCTTTCCCAAACAGAAAGCTTTAATCTGTGCTTTTTGCTGTGCGTTGTACTTCTTAAAATATTTTGGCTCTGCATTCCATAAAGCCTCAAAAACCTCTGATGTACACTTCTGCCCCTTCGCGCCGTAAAGGTAAGCGTACTTGTCACGGTTTTTGTAAAGCTCTCTTGCCTTAGCAATATATGTCACGTTCTTATCTGGAATATCATAAATCATATCTTAATTCTCCTTATCTTTTACTATTGTCAACAACTCAGTGATTACCTTTGTGTTGTTATTTAGAGCGTCAACCCACTTCGCACTTTCTTGATCATGCTTTTCATACCAGGTCTTTCTTTCCTCACGCTGTCTCACGTCAAGTGCGTTCACATACCACATTACAGCGCCTAAACATACACAAGGCACACCAACCATTTGTGCGATTTGTGCAATTGCATTCATAATTTCCATTCTACCACACTCCTATCAAAAGTCTATCTGCATACAGCTTGCACACCTCATCAAGAAAATTATAAGCTTTAGTCAGATTAATTTCCGCTTGCATCATGTGTTGCGAAGTTGTAACACCTATGTTTCCATGAATCCTTCCATCATGTTTTCCGGTTGTTGTTGACTCATCCAAACCATTGGTAACACTTCCGTGTGAGGTGTCAGCACCAAAACTTTGAGAATCACTTCCACTATCACTTGTGTTGTCAGTGTTGGCAACCTCAGGAGTTGAAGAATTAAACGCTGCAACCTTATGAGTACTGTCAGAAACTTTTCCAAAAGTGGTTGTAACACTACCCTTGTTAAACGTTTCTTCTGTATCAACTTTTCCCTTTTGGAAAGTGCCACCGCCCGTGTCCGTCCAACTTTCCATTCTATCATAGTTTTCGATAGGATTATACTCAAGCTGTGTTACTTCCCACAAGTGATCAATAGTCCATTGCAATGAACGTGCTACACTTGTAACATGCCGCCTTAAATATTTGGGGTCTTGGTAAACGGGGGTAAGATCGCCATATGAAAGCAAAAAATGTTCAATAAGTTGATCTTTTGACAAACCTTTAACATATATATCGTTAAAGATATTATTATCATAGTCATACAGAGTCGCTAATGGAAGTATAGTTCTCACTTTGTTCACCCCCTCTAATATTAGAATACCTCAAGCGTGCTTTAATGTCAAGGTTATAATGTGCGTTTACCTTTTCTAAACATTCGTTTATAGTTTCCACCCACAACTCACATTTTGACATTACAGCGTTTTTGGTTTCTTCCACCTCATCCGTTATCATACGTTCTTTCTTATCAGGGGCTGTATAAATGCCAATTTCCATATCAAAAGCATGTTTAAGATTTTCAACACTTTCTAAAGCTGACTTTACAACATTGTAACATTTTTCGATATCGTTGTTAAAGTATTCATACAGCGGCTTTCCAGTTTCCTTATCATATAGCGCTTGATTGATCACAACAGCAAGCTTCCCCGACATAATATCATCAAAAGCAACTTTAAACGTTTCCGCTGTGCTTTTGTTTTTGGCGGTAAAAATAAAACCAAATTTTGCAAGCGCACATGCAACATCGTGATTAGATAACGTCATGGCAACACGCTGTGCGTACGAATTTATCAGATCTCCAATGCCGAGCCAATCAGGAGCTAATTTTACAATCTCGCAATCAGTACCGATAACCAAATCCCCATTAAAACTAGCGTCAAAAGCTGGGTTGGCAACAATATAGTTTGTAGGCTGATATTGCACGTCAAATCCATACGGAGAACCGTGTTGAGGGATGATTCCAAATCTTGCCGTATTCATAACGCAAAAGTTGCCCTTTAAAAACAGCAAAGGATAGATATAATTTTTCGCCCAGTTTTTGGGCATACCATCAAAAATTATAAGACTTTCTGCACGTTGCAAAAAGTAACGAAAATATGTTGCATAATCCCACGTATTGTTAATATGAATCATGTTGGGATTTTGTCTTGATTCATACTCATTTATAATCGGACTTGATACAGCTTCGCCCACATAGTACCCACTATATACAAAAGGTTTCATTCTATAAACATACCCCCATTCAAAAAATCATTGATTATCGCTTTTCCGTTTTCAGTTGCGCTGCAACTTACATCTGCACTTTCGCATTGTAAAAAACCAGTTAAACCAGATAAACTAATCTTTTTACAAACTGGATAGCCAAAATGCTCATAATCTCTGTTTGGCTGATTTGCAAAAATAGCACGTAAAGCGATAACGTTACTTCCTACCATTGTACCACCACTGCCGCCACTTGTTTCAACAGTTGGTGCAATAGTAGAAATTCCAGACTCAATAGCAGAAACACCACCTAAAATATTATGAGTTGCAAAAGAAAACGCTGCTCCTATTGCACTTGATACAGTTCCTATTACATTTGTAGAACGTGACGAATAACTAACAGGGGCGCCACAATTTCCAGTTGCGGTGAAAAGAAGTACGCTTCCAGCTTTTACAGTAACAAAAATAGCGCCGTTTATATCGACAGAATATTTTATTGTTAGAGCGTCAATATTTGCTAGTTCTTTACTGGATAACCGCATAGTTCCAATAAAAGGCAATGTTAGTATATATTGCGTAAACGGTTCATATAACATATACTTGTGAGTATCACTTTCGCTGTGATGCGGTACTGCTAGAGATATGCTATGCGTAAACACTTCGCCCGTGCCTACGTCTCTACCACTGTAACTCGTAGAAACATAGCCGAGTACAATTTGTGTTGGCGTTCCGTCTGTAACATCAAACGGAATCCATATTGCACTTTGCAAGTAGTCTTGCGGTCGAACTATTTCTTTCTGTACATCGGCAGGTGTTTCAAGTATTGTGTTTAAACCGTTTAAATAATCTGGAGAGTACAAATATTTGGTGACTGCTTTAAACGTTGCAGGATGTAAAGACAAAAAAGAATTTTCGCCATTACCGATAATGCAACACAAAATCGAGCCTGTTGTTGAAGTCGGTAAAGTTGCTGTTGACTGTGAAATGGTTGGCTGTGATGTTGTTGGAAACATCGTGTCTATCAAGTATCTGTTAAAATTTGCAACATTCGAGGATCTTGTTACATACATAGAGTTACTTAAAATCTCATCTTTGTAACTTGCCAAATAATCGCAAGTACAAGAAATTTCATAAGTAGATTCTACATATGTAACATTATTGATAAAATAGTATCTTCCAAAAGTTTCACAGTATGCAACATTCCAATCAAATGGAGAAACTGACTGCAAAATAAATGTTGGTCTTTCTACACTTGTACCGCTTTTAAGTACACATGTTGCACTTTCTGAAAATGTAGGTATTTTCGTACTATTTATTCTTTTGTCTGACTTTCCAAATTTAACTTCAAATGCCATGTGTACCCCCTTCAAGAAAAGGGGCTTGAAGCCCCTTTGTTTAATCAAGTAAAATCAAAATTGCATTCTCTGTAAAGTCAACTGGTGTCTTGAATGTATAATGATTCCAACCGTTTCTAAAACCGTATCTAGCATTGAGCGGCTCGAGTGCGCTCCATTGATCAACAGGCACTACACCAAGTGCATCAATATCCATCATAATTCCAAGTACGTTGTCAACCGTTTGATCGGATAACGTAAACGTTGTCTTTCCATCTTTTTTTACTCCCTCGGCGCTTCCCTTGATTTGCATTGGATTAGACGGGTCTGTCCAGAAAGTTACCTTCTCATAATCGCCCAACTCGGCTTTCTCCGGGTGGAAAAACTCGCTGCCATTAGCCTCAAAGTAATTTCCAAATTTTGAAACCAGATAAAAACGCAAGTCTGCGGCATCAGTGTGGCGGTTTACAATTTTGTTTGTGAAATCACCATGAAAACGTGTGCCTCGAACAGCAAGATTTTCTTTAAGTGTTTTCATCTCCGCCGACAACCAAATCATAAAAGGACGGAAATCAGCTGGATTCATGATTGTTGTTGCAGTCATTTTAAGTCCAGTCTCGGCGTTATACTTTGATAACGCATGGAAAACTTGCTCTTTTTTGCACATATTATCGGTTGTAGGTATGTCTTTACCCGCATCAGCAAGGATAATTGCGAGGTTTGCAAGTTGGGCTCGTGCCCTATTTTCGAGATCAATCTCATAAACATTTGAAAATTCAGTCATCAACATAGAGAAATACTCGGCGACTCCTGTCTCTGAATCAAATGCTGCATTGATCTGATTCTTATAAATAGTATACTTTCTTGCAAAAGCCTGTCCACCGCTTGCGATTGTAAGAAGTACATCATACTTTACGGGCTTTGTTCCAGCTTTCCAGTCTTGAGTCTCATCGGATTTAGCAAGCTCAACATTGATATTCCATTCATCATTGTTAATGTTGGAATCGTTTACAATCGGTGTAAACTTTCTAATATAATTGCCGTAGCGCTGCTCATCCCAAACCATACCAGAAAGTTTTCGTGAATACGGTCGAATAGAATAAATTGATTTTGCAAGTACAGTAGGAATGATTTGATACAAGTTATCATCTTCTCGATCAAAGCCCATTTTAAATGTATTTTGCATTTGTCCAAAAGTTAAATTTTGAGCAGACGTTCTACCAGTATACTGCTTATACATTTCTGTAAGTAGCGGCGCAATTTGTGTATATGTAAGATTTGCCATTGTTTACCCCCTTTTAGAAAAACTTACTGAAATCTGTCTTGTCGTTTGAACCGCCAAAATTAGCCTTGCCATTTGCAAGCTGTTGTGCTTTTACAAGTGCGGCAGCAAATTTGTCATAGTCAAATGAACTATCTGTCTTCTGATCTGTCTTCTGATCTGTCTTCTGATCTGTCTTCTGATCTGTCGTAACGTCAAACGCTGCAATTTCATCTTTACTATATCCTGCATTTACAAGCTTCAAAATCTCATCAATTTTCATATTTTAACCTTCTTTCTTTATTTGTTGACAGCTGTAAACAGAATCGAACTGTTACCTTGTGATTCAAAGTCACATGCGCTAACCATCTACGCTATACAGCAGTAATAGGCGGTCTGTCTGTCGTCCCCGACTCGCACACACTGGCTAGTGTTTGGATAGTGCAACCGCCTATTTATTATATATCATTTATATAATTGTTTGTCAATTACAACTTTATAGAATATCATACCATGATACACAATCAAAAGATGCTAAAAAATCGCACTGTGTTTCATAGTCTGAAAATGTTATGTCACCACTAATAAACATAGGTTTTAGATACTTTTTACTACTTGTTTGCCAACGTTCTAGTGATGATGGCGAAGCATCAAAAACATCATCGCAATGAGAGCGCATAGGTTTAGTCACGTAAAATTTAAAGTCTGACTTATGAAGCCACACGGAAAACAAAGGTGTTTTCATATCGTGCGTGTATTCTTTTAAGTTTTGATGGCGTATTCTATCATCCTCCAAATCCATAAATTCGTTATCAAGTTCCATTTTCGCTCTGCCTTTTGGAAGATTTCTATAAAAAGCGTTTTGTCTCTTTTTCTCAGAAATAGGAGACTTAAAAGGAAGTATAAGTGTTGTCTCGCACCTGTCTACTTGTGTAATCTCTGTTCTTTCTTTTACCGCTTTATAGCAATCAGGGATTAACCGATATCCAATTAAAATATTAGACATGATTGCGTTGGAGTTCCCAAAAAACCAAGTTCTTATTTTTTCCGTTTCCGAGTCAGGACGGTTTCTGAACAAAACTTCCATAATATTTTTGTATGCTTGGAATTCGTTTTTTATAGGTCTGTCGCCTTTTTGTGGAATGAATTCATCAAAAATTACATCATAAAAACGAGTAAAGTCTATACCAGTTTTGTTTTGAAAAGTAGACAGCGAAACACCTACTATAAAAGGTTTATCGTTTTGCAAGTCCTCGTCTGTCAGGTATGCTTTGCCATAACCTTTTTTGTCGTTATATTTCAAACGAATATCTTTTCCAAACCAGTCCGGCTTTACAAAGTCGCCTATGGTTGAAAAACTATTTTCAAGTGCAACGTTTGTTCTACGCACATATAAAATAGGGAAGTGTCCGTCATTCCAAATATCACATATCAAATGCGATTTTCCGATACCTCTTCCGCCTATAATATCAATGTAACGTTGTCCAACATCACAAATATATTTATAATTCAAATACCCGTTTTCTTTATACAAGTTCATGTTATCACCTCTTTAACTTAAAAGAGGGAAGTCGTTTTGACTTCCCTTCCTGCCTTATACAAGCTCAAAATTCATAAAAGTCCTGCCTGCTTTACTTTGTGTGCGTGTCAGCTTAAACTGCAAATTGTAGGTGTCCATAAAATCATACGCACTTTCTGCCGTCTTGATAACTGTTGGACTTGAGGTTGCAATTGTTACAATTTCACCTGTCTCAATGTTGGCGTGATAAAAAACAGCCACTTCCTTATTGTCATCTGCCGTGTAGCGTACATAATCTGTAACATTTACGATAGTATCATCTGGTAAATTCTTCATTAACAAATGATTGCCATTTGCCATCTTAAACATTTCTTTCTTGTCAAATTCTCTTGATTGTCTTTCAATTCTCATTTTCGTTATCCTCTTTTTCTTTTATTTAAGGTTATTATCCTTTACAAGTATATAATAACTTATTTACAAAAGTTTTGCAAATAAAACGTTATTTACTCTACTATTTCATCAACTATAGTGTAATTCTTTATTTGATCATCTGATAAACCTATCTCATAATCGCGAGCTATCATACAACTATAGCCTGTATACTCTGTTATTGCTTCTTTGCCTTGAAAGTCTTTAACTTTTACTTTTGTAACGTTATCGCTGTCATTATACCAGATTTGAAAACCGCCACTATTCTTTATTTTAAAGCCCTCTCTAAAGTTATCAAGGTTTTTAATTACTTCTACACCCCTTGCCTTTTTAACTCCTGATATAGTACAACCAAAATACGTTTTATCTTTTGTTTCTTTATACGCGTTAAAACAATACTTCTTTGCGCCAAGCGTTTTAAAATCTTTGTATTCGGGTTCATACCTATTTTCAGATTTTACATCGCTTTCACAGTCAAAATATCCGATATAATATTTTTTACCGTCAATATCAACAAAAGTATTAGTTTCTTCGCAAAGCTTATATATCCAATTATTTAATTCTGTCAATTTGTCAAAATTAAAGTTAGTTGCTTTGCAACTGTCTGTATCACAATAAATATACGAGCTTTCGGCACATGCTAAAATCCTACGCAAGTGTTTTCTTGCGTGGGCTGTTGTATATACCCCCCACACATAAGGCAGTACACTTTTTTCACTTTGCTCTAAAATAGATTTTTCATCTGGAATTTTAAAACCGCTTGCATCAACCTTTTCTTTATATGCAATATCATTTTCATACATTGCATATGAAAATTCTTGCCATTCATTTTCTAAATACAACATAATAGGGTGAATGGGATCTGTTGCAGCCATGCCATAAATGCCGTTTAATTTATTTTTGGCTTTCATTAAATCATATTCAGCTTCTTCCCTCTCTTTTGAATTTGGGGCGGTATGTTTCACCGCTATTTTGAGCTTTGTCTTTGCCGTAAAATACTCCATGATAACACTTCTTACATCATCTGGAATATACCCATAACGTGCGGTATAGAGGGTATCTTCTATAATTTCAATGCTGTCAAAATCGTAGCATTCTTCTATTATGGAAAAGTCTATATCTGTCACAGTTGTTTCAAGCTCTGCCGCTTTCCACACTCTGCCATTGTCGGGGTCTACCCCTTGCAAGTTACGGCATTTGCTTATAGATAGATACGGATTGTATTGATCTTCTTTAAGTCTTACGTTTGTAAGCTTTATTTGTGCTATCCAGGCAAGATTTTTACTTTTTATATATTTTAAACATTTGGATGTTACGGGCATTTTTTCAAATGCTGTTACCGGAAACTGCATCAAAAGAAGCATAGCCGGATACATACTGCTAGCATCAAAACTATATACGTCATGATAGATTTTAGCACATTTTATCATGTTGGCGTGAGTATCACCACCACGAAAAGCCTCTTTTAAAAGCTTATATGTTTTGTCTGTTAAAGCTAACTTTTTCTTTAACAGCCTGGTGGTAGTGCCTTTTCTTATAGCTCTTTTCATATCACGCCTCACATACGAGGTACTTGTTAGAGGTACTGTTGCAATTTTATCTCCATCTTTTGTAAGCATGTATGTTAGTGCTTCCCAAAGTCCTAAAGTATCATTGATTATATATCCCCACTCTATAGGATTGATATAACTTTCGTTGTGCCTGATAAGAGAGTAATCTAAGTCCCCTTTTGCTTTTATGTGTTGGCATCCCGCCATTTTTTTCGTGAAGTTATCAAGCGACATATTAGTTAGCTTATAACTACACCTCAGTTCAATACCACGCTTCTTTAATCGCCACACAAGCGGTTTACGTTTACCAGTTGCAAACACTTCGCTATAATCGTTTAAATATCCAATCATAAAGGAAAATTCAAAGGGAAGATTGTGAACGTAAATCACAAAATACCGTGACTCACTTGTTTTATAGTAAGCTTGTATTTTATCAAGCAAATCAACAACGTCTTTCCAGTATCTGCCTTGCACTTCTTCGCCATCAATGCAAGCCGACCACACATACATAAAAGCATCAATAGGCTTTGTCACTTCTTCGCCTTGATCATCTTTTTCAATCCGTGTCCGTGATGTTGTTTCAATGTCAAATGTTCCAAATTGATCAATATAATAGGGACTGTCTTTCTTTTTGCCTAAAGGTTTATGCAAGGAAAAGCCATGTGACGGCACATAGTCCGTCACTGACTTAACTTCTATATCATCATATTTATTTGACCTATTTAAACATTGAACTATCATAATTTACAACTCCTGTTTTATAGACTTTGGTTTTGGCTTCGCTCGATTGCTCTTGTATAGTTTGTTTGCTGCTTTAAACTCACGTGCTTTATCTTTCCATGATAGAGAACTATTTTGTATAATCGCAACTCTGAACTCTGCTTGGTCTTTTAAATTTGGGTATAATTCCTCGGATGTTTTAAAAAGTTCTTGTAAGCCCTCTCTATTGTTTGTATTTATTGCCTCAGTTAACATTGTAACTATTTGATCACTTGATAGCTTTGCATACTTTTTATCTGATAGATAGTGCAACGTGTTAAAAAGTTTATCACGGATATTTTTGGAAAGATTGGAAATATCAACCCCGTAACGTTCTTTAAATGTTGCTACTCTTTTATTTTCTACTTCGATGCTACCGCTGGCGGTTGAAGCTTTTGCTTCAAGATAGTGCAAAAGCTTGTTTTCTAACGCTCTCAATTCACGAATTGAAAAATCTTTGTAAACTGCTTTTCCTGTTGAAACATAAGAAGCATTATAAGAAACGCGCTTGTTAAAGTAGTCAACTGCATCTTGATATCTGAAAAGTGCTGTTCTATCTTCCGTGATTCTGCCTTTTGATATTGCTGTTGTTAGTGTTTTGGCGCGCTTGTTTGCAACGTTGGCAAGTTTGCCAACACGGGCGATATACTCCGCTTTACTGGAAGTGGACTTGATAGAATCGTAGTGCCAACGTGTGAAATATTTTGCCTGGATTTCTGTTTGTTTCATAACTCGATACCTCTCTTTGCTAATTCTTCTTTTGCAATTTCATATTTATAGTTGTGTGGTGTAATTTCTCTGAAAATGTTGCCAATTTCCTTTTCAGTGTAACAGTGATTTTTCAAGACTAAAACAATATACTGCACAGCCTCAGCCCCCTCTTTATATGAACACTTCATTCCATCCGAGGGCGTTTTATACCATGTTGTCGTTTTAATATCAGACACTGCTTGCACTAACATTGCGTGTTGGAGCATTTCATAAGGTGTTAACTTACTATTTATAATGCCGTCTTTAGGTCTTTTCATTTCTTTATATCTCCTTGAGTTTTCTTTTATTGTATCATGGAGTTGTTAACAAATAAAGGATAAATTATGAACAACGTGTTAACAAATTATTGTTATAGTTGGTATAGAACAACGAGACGAACAAATGTATTGACTCGAACAGATGTATCAATAGCCGAGCTGACAAGAACAAATGCGCTAAAAGCGGAGGCGACAGCCGACCAACGACCGAGGGCAACAGCCCGAGGGAGTGCCGATAGAGTTGTCTGACAATTAAGAGGGAACTTTCCTTTTGTATTTACTACTTAAAGAGTAT
>OBAE01001227.1_pt1 | contig 14121 bp, 12 predicted proteins | sample 1517641 | NCBI WGS metagenome assembly OBAE01 (sample SAMN04571701, study PRJEB22368) | human gut metagenome | biome: human gut; material: stool | host: Homo sapiens | place: Luxembourg | collected 2012-08-30 | reverse complement strand
ATCCGCACGCCTGCCTCTTTAATCTGACGGAGTGCTTTGACATAAATCTTTGTCGGAGTAAGAAGTGTCTCACCCAACGTCAAATCACTTTCGAGAGATTCATATTTCTGGTTTAATGTTTCTTCCTTCATGGAAAATACACTGCGGACCAGTGAATAACCATTACTGTGAATACCGGAAGAAGCCATACCTACTAAAACATCGCCGGCTTTCAAATCTTTGCCGGTAATCATATCTTTTTTATCTACGATACCAACAGAAAATCCTGCTAAATCATACTCGTCAATCGGATAAAAACCAGGCATCTCAGCTGTCTCTCCACCAATCAGTGCGGAATCTGCCTGACGGCATCCGTCGGCTACACCACTTACAATTCTCGCAATTTTTTCCGGCTCATTTTTACCGCATGCAATATAATCCAAGAAAAACAGCGGTTCCCCACCGGCACACGCAATATCATTTACGCACATTGCCACACAGTCAATACCAATCGTATCATGCTTATCCAAAATGAAAGCCAATTTAAGTTTTGTTCCTACACCATCTGTGCCGGAAACCAATGTTGGTTCTTCCATGCCAACAAACTTTTTCATCGAAAATGCACCCGAAAAACCACCGATATCCGTCAATACTTCCGGTCTCATAGTCGATGCAATGTGCTCTTTCATCAGCGATACTGCCTTATAACCTGCCTCAATGTCAACTCCTGCTTTTTTGTAATCCATCTTTGAAATTCCTCCTATATATTGTGCATATCAAAATTCATTGTACCATCTTTTGTACTATCGGTCAACGAATCTTAAATTTCATTTTTTTCGTACCAGAATAATTGCCGACACCTTTTACATAAAGAAGTGCCGTACCTTTTTTCTTGTTTTTCCGATAAGAAAGAATGTAATCTCTTTTTTTCTTTAACTTCTTTCCGCCAAGTTTCACCGTTACTTTCGGCTTAACAGCCTTACCGGTACGTGCATAAACTGCTTTCAAGCCGGTAACACTTGCTTTTTTCACAGAGGCACGGACAATCGTAAAGGAAGCCGTCAATGTACCGGAATAATTGCCTTTTCCAGTGACAACAATGCCGGCAGATCCACGTTTTTTATTGTTTTTATAAAATAATGTATAATCGGTATTGTTCCTCAAAATCTTACCATTCCAAACAACCTGAATCAAAGGTTTCACCTGTTTTCCGGTATAACTGTATTTTGCTTTACATCCAGTAATTACCGCACTTGCCATTGTCTCCGGACGAATGGTAAAGGTTTTCGTAAGTGAATTTGTATAAACACCTTTGCCACAAATCACTACTTTTGCAGTACCAACATTTTTGTTTGATAAGTAGGTTACGGAATAATCCAAATCCTGCACAAGCTTAACTCCATTTAACGAAACAGTAAACGAAGGGGTCAGAGCAGTTCCGCTGTAACGATAGCTTCCAAGGGAAGATACTGTCGCTTTCGCAATGGAGAACTCCAATTTTGAAAGTGACGTCTCCGCTGTTTCCAATGTAGTCAAATTTGCCACATAAGCTTTCTGTGCCTCACTGAGCGCATCATAGGCCTTTCTTGCACTCTCAATGCGGTCTTTTGCCTTTGCATTCACCGTACCAATCTGATTGATCAATGAGGATACACGGAGTGCTGCATTCATATTTTCTGCATCTAACTGCCTCTCAATAGCCTCTAACTGATTCAAATAAGAACTTCCAAAATATCTCTTCTGACGATCCGTCATCTGCTCGTAGTCTGCGCGGAGTTTTTTCACCGTATCCTCATCTAACAGAGAATAACCGCCCTCTCCGCTCCGGAGTGTATCAACCTGAATACGCAGGGCACTTGCCACCTGTACATCGGCATTAATCTCACGAAGAGAATCAATATTATAAATAGCTGCCTGTTTGTCCTCATCCAAAGACGCATATGCATTTAAAAGACTCTCAATCTGCAATTTCTTCGAACACATTAAAGCATCTTCCGTCTCTTCAATCTGTCGAATACTTTTAAGCATTTCCAAACGGTCGGTTGCTTCATCCAGTGTTGACAGATTCGAAATCAAATCCGATATATCACAAATTCCGCTGTAAGAATTAACAAATAAACGATAGGATTTGTATGCCTGCTCATAACGTTTGGTGAAATCTTCAAATTCATCATCCGACGCTGCCGTACCAATATCTGTAATCTGTTTTTTTACTTCCTCACAGTTTGTATTTAACAATACGGCATTGTTCATCTTTTTCACAAGTTCAGGTGCCACCAAATCCTGCTCATCCGCAGTAAGTTCCTGATTGTAGTAGCGGTAAGCACGAAGTGCCGCGGTAAGTTCTGTTTTATTCTTCGGCGTTTCTGAGGTCAATGCAATCATTTCCTCAAAGGTCTCAATGTTGCGGTACTGAGTCAGCACATACTGAATTGCCTCTCCACGGTAATAGTCGTAAACCGAAAGTGAAAAATTGCTGGCCGCACCGGCATCTACTGCATCCTGCAATACATCCAGTTTTTCTTTTACGGTATCGTCAAGAACATCATAGACACCTAAATCATCATACGCCTGCTCAACGTCTGCGATAATATTTGCTTTTTCATATTTCTCGTAATTTTCAAACAAGGAATTTTTCATTGCTTTGATTAAACAGTCTGCATATTTTGTATAACGGCGGAGTTCCGCAAATTTACTTTCATACAATCCATAGGCTGTTTTTGCGGACTGAACATCTTCTAAAAATAAGTTATAATCACCGGCAGAAGCATCTGCCTTTAGCATTTCAATTCGTAAAAATGCGCGATCTGCACTGTCTACCAGTTCCAAAAGTTCGCGAATCTGATTCAGTGCATTCACATCATCCGCATCCACTGCCGCTTTTATGTGAGCAGAAGCATTTGCATAACTCTCACTTGCCGTCTTATAATTTTCTCTTGTTAAAGGCCTTGCTAACATGGCATCTACTGCTGTATGAATCGGTGCTGCCAGTTCCTCTAATGCCGCATTCTGTGCATCGGCATAATCCTGATAGAATTTCTGCACGGACTGATAACGGGTAACGGTCTCTGTTGTTGTCTCATCCTCTCCCGGTACCTCCGATGTCGTCTTTGTGGCAACATACGCATCCAATGTGTCAATCTCAGATGTGCTAAGCCCCGTTTGAAGTAATTTTCCTAATTTATCCACTTCATCTGCCAGTTCTTCCGAAAATGTGTAATCTTCCGGCGCAGGTGCAGCAGTCAATATAGTATCAATACAAAGTTTTGCCTGCTCAAGTGCCGAAACTTCCTCTGCCGAAACCGGCATCACCGGCAGAATACTTATCATCATCAATAGTGCACTCCATAAAGCAATCCATTTTTTCAATCTCATCATCCTCCATATTCCTATGCTTTCTCAACATCTGTTATTGGATGTTACAACAATATATTTTACCTTGTATTTGAAAAAATAGCAATAAGAAATCCTTTTCTTTCTATGAATTTTCTGATACAATAGGCAGGAAAGATAAAATTACAAAGGAGGTACACGAAAATGTCAAAGAAAAGAGGTTCTTTGCTTTCTTATCGCCCGGATATTAAAGTGGTAGATGCTACTCTTCGGGATGGAGGACTTGTGAATGATTTCCGTTTTACGGAAGATTTTGTACGTGATTTATACGCTGCGAATGTTGCAGCTGGCATAGATTATATGGAATTTGGCTATAAAGCATCCAAAGATATTTTTGACCCGAAAGATTTCGGGCCATGGAAATTCTGTGAAGAGGCTGACCTTCGCAACATCGTTGGTGACAACGATACGGATATGAAAATTGCTGTTATGGCAGACGTTGGCCGATGCAATTACAAACGTGACATTATCCCGCGTGAGGAAAGTGTCATTGATCTGGTTCGTATTGCAACATACATCAATACCATTCCGGCAGCTCTTGATATGGTAAGACACTGCAAAAATATGGGCTACGAAACAACGATTAACATTATGGCGATTTCCAACGCAAAGGAATCAGAAATCACAGAAGCACTGCAGCTGATTGGAGAAAGCGAAGTCGACGGTATTTACTTAGTAGACAGTTACGGCTCTCTCTATATGGAGCAGATTGATGACTTATCTGACCAATATTTGGAGGCAGCTGAAAATACTGGTAAATTTACCGGTATACATGCACATAACAACCAGCAGTTAGCCTTTGCCAACACAATCACCGCTCTTACCAGGGGTGTCAGCTACTTAGACGCCACTGTAAACGGCATGGGCCGCGGTGCCGGAAACTGTGCCAGCGAGCAGTTGTTAGGATTTTTGAAAAATCCTAAGTATGATATTATTCCACTTCTTAAGTTTTTGGAAAAGCATATCGTGCCCTTAAAAGAGTCCGGTGTTGTCTGGGGTTATAACATTCCCTATCTTTTAACCGGTCAGATGAACCGTCACCCGCGTTCTGCGATTGCGGCAACAAAGGAAAAACGCACTGACTTTCTTAACTTTTACTTAGAATTAGGCGATAAAGACTGATATCCGATTTCAAAAAGAGGCATATCCTTTGATATGCCCCTTTTTTTGATTTCTTATTTTGCAATGTGTGCCTCGACATTTTTCTTTGTTTGCTGCAAATTTGTTTCTAATCGCTTTAACTCTGTGATGGCTTGTTTTGCATCCTCTTCTGTCGTATCCTCAATCTTTTCATCTACCTTTTTTGACATCGACGTAAGTTTATCTTTCATCTTTGCAAAATCAGCATCTGCCTCAATGTGATTTTTCTGAATCATCGTCTCAATTTCCTTGTATAACGATAACACCTGGCTTTTCTTTGTCTGCACTTCTTTTTTGGTCTCCTCCGTAACAGAATCTGACTGACATCCCGTCACACTTACAACCATAAGTGAAAGACTCAAGAAAAGACTCACTAATTTCCTTTTCATGTCATCCATCCTTTCCTATCACTGCTTTTCCCAGAAAGTACCTTCTCTGGTATCTTTTAACACAATCCCTTTTGCTAGCAATTCCTCGCGGATTGCATCAGCTTTTGCGAAATCTTTTGCTTTTTTTGCTTCTTTTCTCTCTTCTATTTTTTTCTCAACATAAGAAGCCAGTTCATCGTCCACATCTGCCTCTTTTTCTTCCCACGCTTTCTCTAGCTGCAAAGAAAGTACTTCATCCATGCTCTGCACTAACACACGTTTCGAAGCATCCGAAAGTTCTGCCTTTAACATATCATATAAAACAGTAATTGCCGAACTGGTGTTAATATCATGAGAAAGTGCCTCTGCAAATTTCATCTTCCATTCTTCGCACGCAGCCGTATCCACTTCTCCATCTGTTGATAGATTGGCAATTCTCTTTACTAACTTATCATACGCACTTACTACATTATCCAGTGCATCCCACGAAAATTCAAGCGGCTTGCGATAATGTGACTGTAAACAGAAGAAACGGTATGTCATCGGATTATATCCTTTTTCCTCTAACTGTCAAAAATTCACCCTTTGACTTACTCATTTTCCCATTCTTCGTATTTAAATGATTGACATGGAACCAGTAATTACACCACTTATGACCGATATAGGCCTCGCTCTGGGCAATCTCATTCGTATGGTGAGGAAAAATGTTATCGACACCACCACAGTGAATATCCATATATTCTCCCAAATGTTTCATACTAATGCAGGAGCACTCAATATGCCATCCCGGATAACCAACGCCCCAAGGGCTGTCCCACTTCAATTCCTGATTATCAAACTTCGATTTGGTAAACCAAAGAACAAAGTCTGTCTTATTTCTCTTATTTGTATCTTCTTCAACATCCTCGCGGACACCAACCTGCAAATCCTCTTCATTCTGAGAAGATAAAACATAATAATTATCCAATTTTGAGGTATCAAAGTACACATTCTCTCCTGCAATATAAGCATATCCTTTTTCCAAGAGCACCTCAATCATGTGAATAAATTCCGGAATACAGTTTGTCGCAGGTTCTACAACATCCGGACGTTTGATGCTCAACTTTTCGCAGTCAGCCATGAATGCATCCGTGTAAAAGCGGGCGATATCCATAACTGTCTTATGCTCTCTTTTCGCTCCCTTTAGCATTTTATCTTCCCCGGTATCACCGTCACTTGTCAAATGTCCGACATCCGTAATATTCATGACGCGTTTTACATCGTAGCCAACATAACGCAGGTATTTTTCAAGTACATCTTCCATAATGTAACTGCGAAGATTTCCAATGTGTGCAAAATGGTACACCGTCGGTCCACAGGTATACATCGCAACTTTTCCTTCTTCGTTTGGCACAAACTCATCCACTGACTTTGTCAAAGTATTATATAAATACGTTTTGATATCCATCATTGCTCTTTGTCTCTCTTTCTAACTTTTTTGCTTTTCTTCCATTATAAAAAGCACCTGAACATTTTTCAAGTGCTTTTTATGAATCTTATCATTTTGCCAGTTTTTCAATGCCTTTAAACTTTTTAATGATATCGTCTACCGACAATTTATCGACAAGGAAATAATCCATGCCGTTTTTCTCTACCCGGTAAAAGTTAATTCCGTCATAAGGCAGGTAACGAACAGTTACATCACGGTTATTCTCGTGGTACACAATTGTGAGGACCGGCTTACTGCTCTTTGGTTTTACTTTATTATCCGCTTTTCCGGAATACTCAAGCAGATAAGCAAGTGAATACGGCGATAAGAAGTCTCTCTCGTCATCATCTGAAATCTTCTTGCCATTTAATGTCCAGATATTCTTCACACTGCTATCCGTTGCATTATTAACTGCAGTTCCGCTTTCGGTTGCCGCAGCAGTCGGTGTTGCAGTTGTCTTTGAAGTATCCTTTTTCACGGTTTTACGTGTTACAGAAAGTGTTGTATTGCCGTATGTGACATCATATCCTTTTATGCTTGTCGCAAGTACAGAATACACACAGTGGTCCATATTGGTATAGGCATCAAGTTTTGTAATCTTTTCAATCGTGTCCGAACTCATCGTATACACATTCCGGCTTCCTTTTTCACAGACGTAATACGAATCTTTTGTCTTTTTCCCAATCAAAAGATTTAACGACTTATACATTCTTTTGTTCTCCGGAATGATATAGGAAGCATCCGAAGAAGATGAGGACGAAGACGAATCGGACACCATAGCATTTGGTGTTGCCGTAGCTGTCGGTGTATAACCATCCTTTGGCTGGTAGAAATCTACCGTAATCGCAAAAGTTGGCGAATCCAGTCCGTATTTCTTAAGGTTCTTGCAGTCATACTCCACCATTTTCTCATATTTCAGAACCGTAAAGTAACCAAGCACTGAACTCCACTCCGACTGACTGGTTGCCAGTGGTTTCGCATACGGTGCCGTAATATTCCAGTTAGAGTAAAAATCAACTTTTTCTGCATCCGTCACCTTTTTTGCTGCAAAATCATTGCCTTTTTTATTCTTTACAGAAAATGCAGTCAAATAATCATCATCAATTTCAGGTAGTGTATCCATCTTGATGAAACTAATCTCATCTACGTTAAATGCCGTAATCATTGCGGTATTCAAGCAGTAAATTTCATCATGTCCTGAACATTTTGCGTAGTAGCCCATATCTGATTTTGGCACCTCACTTCCAATCTGATACTGATAGGAAGCGCCGTCTTTTGTCTCAATCGCAATTGTAAATGCCGGTGTTTTCAAACCGTAGTCGGAAAGATTTCCGGATTTAGCTGAAAACTTCTGTGTTGCTTTCACCGGATTAACATTTTTTACCATAGAAGATATCGTATCATCCGATACCGGAGCACTTTCTTTTCCGTCAATCTTCCATGTCCCCTTTTTCTTCTGGGAAAGTTTCCACGCCTGTTTACCTTTCTTTGTCAAGGTAATCGAAGAAATGTTATCAGACGTAATGGTATCCAATGTAATTTTTGCATTGTCCGAACCGGAATCCGTTGAGTTCGATTCACTTGTCGAACTGCTGTCTGCATCTTTGTCTGATGATTTACCGCGTGGAATCACAAAATAAAGGACCAAACAAATAATCAGTACCACCACAAGGGCAATCATCGTAATGGCATTCTTTTTCTTACTTGACATTATTTTTTCCTCCTTCGGTTCCAAATCAGGAATCCGCAAAGCAGCAGGGCAAGTGGAAGAACTACAACAAGCAAAGCTGTCCAGAAGGTAATATCACCGGAGTTTAACTGTACTGTCTCTTCTAAGAGGGAGCGATCCGGAATATTTAATACTTTAATCTCATCTCCGCCATCACCGACAAGCCACTTCAGGGCGTTTACTAAAATTGCACGGTTATTGTACTGCTCTGCCATCTGGGTACCGATAATACTTGTTGTTGAGCCATAACTGCTGTTTGGCACATCCATAAAGGCAACGGAACCAATCGCAAAAATCTTCGTTGCATGGCCTTCACCCTTTGTATTTTCCGCATATTTATCTTCTGCGGTCATCGCTACACTAAAAGGTCCTGCCTGGTCACTGTCTTTTTTCTCCAAATCCTGTGTATCTTCTTTATCACTGATTTTGCGTGCATAGGATTTATCCGATGTCGTCAAAACCGATTGAACAGTCAATGTGCTTCGCACTTTCTTATCTGCTGTCATTCCTTTACTGTACCAGGAAAGAACGTCTTTTGTGCTCAAATCCGATGTCAAATCACTGTCTTTACTTACCTGCGGTGTCAAAAGCATATAGGCACTGCTTCCATAAGAAGCAAAGTAATTATCCGGATCAAGTACATAACCGGACTGGACATTAATGCCGTAATCTTTTAACAGCTTATTGTAGTACGGTGTATCCACTGTATAATTCAGCAAAAAGATTGCCTTTCCGCCATTTTTCAAGTAAGTACTCAGATACTTATACTCGTTTTCTGTAATATCGGCAGCAGGACTGTACAAAATAAGCAAGCTGCAGTCATCCGGCACTTTTGTATTTTTCGTCAAATCAAAGTCTTCCTTCTCCAATCCGTTTTTCGAGAGAAGTTCTGTAAAGTCATCATTTAAGGACTGCATGCTGTGACCGCCGCCCACGTAAACTTTCTTTGTATTTTTTAATGTTACTTTCTGAATTGCCGACGTAACTGCCGACTCTAACTTCAAGGATTTTGGAACCTGCTCCATAGAACCGGAAGAAGTGTCATACGTCATTTCAATCATATCACTCTGAAATGACAAATACTGTGATTTTCCGTTTTTGTTATTCACCACAATCATGTCATTATCCTGCACACTCTCGCTTGTGTATTTTTTCGCAAAGTTCGGATAAAGAACCGGATTTTTCTTCTCAACCTTCACCGTTCCCAAACCATCGTAAAGTTTAATGATATTCTCGACATTAATTGTCTTTGTATAAGAACTCGTCTGTGCCTCATGTCCATCTTCCACCAAATAATAAATGGTAATGTCATCCTTTAATCCTTTGACATACGAAATCGTATCGGATGACAGGGAATACAAATAATCCGAGTTCATATCTTTTGACCAGTTCATTCTGGCAATTACAACATTAACAAGCACTACTACGGCAAGCACAATTACCATCGTAATTGTCTGAAAACTTCCCATCTTAAATTTACGGCTTGCAAATTTTTTCTTTTCATTTTTATTCCTGCTCATGATATCCTCCTTTTCCACGCATCCTAATTATAGCGTTGTTTCTTAATTCTCTGAATCGTAAAGAATACAAACAGAAAACTAACACTCACATAATATAACATCGCGCTCACATCCAAAATACCATATGTAAAGTTTGTGTACCGGTCCGTAAATGAAATCGCACTTAACACGTTGTACAGCAAACCATCAAAATGGGATGAGAAAAAGAAATACAAAACAAACAAGACAATTTCAGCCACAAGTCCAACAAGCGCCGAAACCCATTTGTTATGAATCCAAAAATTCAAGGCAAATGCCAGCAAAACAATTAAGGCTGCGAAGAAACATACCATAAAAATTTTGCTGGATGGAAGCATATTTGCAAGACTTGTCATCAGCATCGTGAAAATATTGATAACACCAATAGCAACGGCTGCAATCACCTGACTCTCCGTCAAAGAAGAAACAAACACGCCAATGGCAATGTAAGCACATCCCATCAAAAAGAAGCCAAGCGTGCTGCCATAAGCAACCGCATAATTTACCGTGTAAGAAGTACTTCCCTCTTCTGCTACGCTGCGCACTAAATTCTGTAAAATAATCGGATAAAGTGACACAATCAAAAGACCAATTGCAAATAATGTAACTAACGCTAAATATTTTCCAAGTACGACTTTATTAATCGAAATTGGTGACGTATATAACAACTGGTCCGTTTTCTGATGTTTCTCGTCCGCCATACTTTTCATCGTAAGTACCGGAATCAGGAGCAGAATAAAGAAAATCTCAATGGCTCCATAAACGGTAGAAAAGTTCAGCGAACCACCGGACAAATTATACAGGAAGAAAAACAATCCGGTCAGCACCAAGAAAAACGCCAGAAACACCCACGCAATGGCAGATGTAAAATAGGACTTTAATTCCTTTTTATAAATCGCTCTCATCTTATTTTCCCTCCTTTTTTCTTCTGCGGCTGTTTCGCTCCGCCATCTGACGGCTGCCATTTCCGGTCAGGCGAATGAAGGTTTCCTCAAGAGAAGGCTCCTTCGTATGCATTTCCAAAATAGCACATTTATTCTCAGCTAGCGCATAAAAGACCGTCTCACGGATATCTGAATCCGCCTCGGAAATAACTATGGCTTTACAGATTTCATCGTCTTCAGAATCGGTCACTTTATATTCTGTAATATGTTCAATGCCCGATAAAATGCTGCGGACTAATTCTTTATTTCCCTTAATCTCCATCGTCAGTTCATGCGTCTGCTCAATGTGCGCGGAAATGTTTTCCGGTTTATCTTTGACAATCATCTTACCTTCATTGATAATGATAATTTCATTACATACCGCACTGACTTCCTGCATGATATGGGAACTTAACAAAATCGTATGCTTCTCGCTCAAGTCACGAATCAAATCGCGGATTTCCAAAATCTGTTTTGGGTCAAGTCCAACCGTCGGTTCATCAAAAATAAGGATTTCCGGGTCGCCAACCATCGCGCCGGCAATTCCCACACGCTGTTTGTAACCTTTGGATAAGTTTTTAATCAGACGCTCCGATACATCCGTAATTTTCGCACGACGCATGACTTTAGAAATCATAGCATCCTTCTTATCTCTTTTTACTTTCTTTATATCACAGACAAAACTTAAGTACTCTCTAACAAGCATATCCGGATAAAGCGGCGGCATCTCCGGAAGATATCCGATTTTTTTCTTCGCTTTCTCCGGCTCATCAAATATGTCTACACCATCTATCTCAATCGTGCCCTCTGTCGCAGAGATGTAACCGGTAATCATGTTCATTGTTGTTGATTTTCCGGCACCATTTGGTCCTAAGAAGCCAACAATCTGTCCTTTTTCAACGGTAAAAGTCAGGTCATCCACTACATTTCGATTACCATAACGCTTTACCAGATGTTCTACTTTAATCAACGTTTGAACCTCCTTTATGTTCATTCACCATAAGGGCTCACTTTATCAAACCCATACCCACATACTATACAATGTAAATGTTACGAAATTATGAACAATTGACACTTCCATAAAAAAGGAGTAGAATACACGAGAGTGAAAAGATGCAAAGGAGAATGAGAAAATGAGTTTCCATTATAGAAAAGAAGTGATCTCTCCGGAAGTGCTTCAGGAATTGTACTCCCTGACACCGGAGCAGAAAGCACAAAAAGAAATTCGCGATGCACAAATCCGCGCAATTATTACAGGTGAATCGGACAAATTTTTGTTGATTATCGGGCCATGTTCTGCTGACCATGAAGATTCTGTCTGTGAATATATTACCCGCCTTGCAAAAATGCAGGAAAAAGTAGAAGAAAAAATTCTGATTGTTCCACGAATTTATACAAACAAACCAAGAACTACCGGCGAGGGTTACAAAGGAATCGTTCACCAGCCTGATCCGGAAAAAGCACCTGACTTTATGGAGGGCTTGATTGCCATGAGAAAGATGCACCTTCGTGCGATTTCCGAAACCGGCCTTTTCTCTGCGGATGAAATGCTCTATCCGGAAAACTGGCCATACATCAGCGATATTTTATCTTATGTAGCCGTTGGTGCCCGCTCTGTGGAAGACCAGCAGCACCGTATGACCGTCAGCGGCATGGATGTTCCGGCAGGTATGAAAAATCCAACCAGTGGTGATTTTTCCGTTATGTTAAATTCCTGTATTGCTGCCCAGTCCTCACATACTTTCCTGTATCGTGGACACGAGGTAACAACAGACGGAAATCCATTGGCACACACTATTCTTCGCGGTGCCGTAAATAAACATGGACAGAATATTCCAAACTATCACTATGAAGATTTGGAACGTCTGCATGAGAAATATTCACTTCTCAACCTGCACAACCCGGCATGTATTGTTGATGCCAACCATTCCAATTCCGGCAAAAAACACTATGAGCAGCCTAGAATCGTGGATGAAGTGCTGCACAGCCGTTTGGTAAATCCTGCTATCGCCGAATTAGTTAAGGGTGTTATGGTAGAAAGTTATCTGCTTCCGGGCAGCCAGAAAGTCAATGAGCACGAATACGGAAAATCCATCACAGACCCTTGTCTTGGATGGGATGAAACCGAGCGCTTAATTGATAAAATCGCAAGCCACTTATAAGATTTTCTTCATCAGTGGCAAATTCCATTTAACTTCAATCAGACAGGCAGTTATAAAGGTAAAAATCATAAGAACAATCGTGATTTTTCCTCGCTTTGGCTGCCTGTTTTCTGTTGTCGCATAAAACAAAAAAAGATATAACGGCGCCAGTAAAAAGACTTGTGGAATCAGACTGGCAAAGTAGACAATGATGCCAAATGCACTTTTGGCATATAAAAAAAAGACAAATAAAAAGCCGTTTCTTATCCCGGTATAAACGACAAATATCTTCTGACTCACCGGTCCTGCCGGACTTATTGCTAAAAGCCATATTAAGGCAAAATACTTTCCATGATTCCACAAAGAACGAAACCATTCCGTGAAAAGCGCAGTTTCTTTTGTCCATGTCTTTGTATTATTTTCTAAAGTTGCCTGTAAAATTTCACGAAATGAATTTTGAAAACAGTAATAAAAAACAGCCCCACACAAAAAGCCGATTAGAAAACAGAGACTTATCTTTTGCAGAAATTCTCTATTTAACAATCGGCTGTGATTTGTTCGATGATGTTTATACATATGTCCACTCCTCTCAGGCAGTGCCTTTTACAAGGTATGTGGACAAAGCCTGTATTATTCCTGATTCTTATGTTTTAACATCTGATATGCCATAATACCGGCAATGGTTTTTCCATCTGTAATCCGGCCACCAAAAATCATCGCATTTAATTCTTCCAGCGAATAGCGTTCAATCTGAACAAATTCATTTTCATCCAAATGCTGCTTCGATGGAATTAACTTTTCCGTATAGTAAATCGCAATTTTTTCACTTGTATAGGCAGCAGCTGAGTGATAATCCACCAAATGATGAATCTCATCCGAACGATACCCGATTTCCTCTTCTAACTCTCTCGCTGCACAGACAAGAAAATCTTCCTCCAAAGAATCTCTTCCTCCTGCCGGGATTTCTAACAGCAAATCGTCAATTGCACCGCGGTACTGTCGTACTAAAATAATCTTTCCATCCTCATCTACCGGAATAATGGCGGAAGCCCCTTTGTGCTCCAACACATCCCAGTAAGCTGTATTGCCATTTGGCACTTTGAGTTCGTAAGTATAAAAATCTAGAATATGTCCATGATGTTCCAGTTTTTTACCCATAATTTGAAACTTTTCCATTATGATTCACCACCTGCCAATATTCCTTAATTTTAAAACTATGAATTGGTGCCGGAATTCGGCCGGTTCTGGTTACAAAATCATCGCATCCAAACGGATTTACCGGCATAATCGGTGCATATCCTAAAAGTCCGCCAAATTCTGCCTGGTCACCAACATCTTTACCCTGTACCGGAATCAGACGAACAGCTGTCGTCTTCTGATTTACCATACCAATCGCCATCTCATCCGCAATGATACCGGCAATCGTTGTTTCCTTCGTATCC
>OBAE01001226.1_pt1 | contig 14127 bp, 10 predicted proteins | sample 1517641 | NCBI WGS metagenome assembly OBAE01 (sample SAMN04571701, study PRJEB22368) | human gut metagenome | biome: human gut; material: stool | host: Homo sapiens | place: Luxembourg | collected 2012-08-30 | reverse complement strand
CTCCCCCCCGGGGAACTACCAACACATTATACTTTACCTCCTCCTCCAGCTCTCCGGCGTTGTTTTCATATTGCAGTTTTCCTCCGGAAGCCACCACATTCACCTGCCCTTCATTCAATAGACAATCGTTCTCTCCCAAATCGCATTTCGTCCCATTGCTCAGAAACAATTGTGCTTTTATTTTTCCATGCGCGATCTGTTCCTCAGCAGGTAAGTTTACCGTCTCATCGGTCCTGAAGGTTTGCCGGGCAGCCCATCCCAGCAAGAAAACAAACGGTAAAAGGACCGCAGCATATTTTATTATGCGACGCATACGGATGCGCTTCCGGTTCCTTAAAAACTCACGAAAAGCTCTTTCTGCATCCACAGCATGCAGCTCCGACAAAGTATTTTCAAAATATCCTTGCTGACGAAACCTTTCCCAAAGTAAACGATGGTCCTCACTTTCTTGTAACCATGCCTCGAAACAGCGTTTCCTCTCCTCCGGCAACTCTCCTAATAAAGCTTGTGTCAACAATTCTATAGGTGTATCCATATTCAGCGTATTTATTCACTTACACTATATAGTCACCTAATTCTTTGCTAAGGGGTAAAGAAATATAAAAAAAATTATTTTTTTTCAAGATTCACCATGAGGGAAGTCGTTCAATCGAGTTCAAACATATAAAAATCAGTCCAATAAGCAAAGCGATGGTTTCTCCCGGAAAAGAAAGAAAAGCAACCACAAATCTCCGATTTTTTCTTTGATAATTCTCCGGGCTATCTGTTTCTGTTTTTTAACGGTCTCTTCGGATATACCCAGTTGCTCGGCAATCTCCCGTTGTGATAAACCGTCCATATGTTTTACAAAGATCTCTCTGCATTTAGGGGCCAGCCGCGAAACCACCTCATTAACACGGCGTACAACCTCCTGTTCGAAATAGAGCATTTCAAAGTTCGTATCTCCCGGCCGGTCAATGTGATCTTCTATAAGCCGATGCCTTTTCCGGTTGCGTAATTCATTCAGACAACGGTACTTGACAGCCTGGTACAGATAAGTCACGATATTTTCCGCTTCACGGATTTCCCGGTTGGCTTCCCAGGTGCGGATAAAAACATCCTGCACCAAATCCTCTGCCCATCCTTCCTCCTCTTTCAATATTCTACGGGCATACAATATCAATGAGGGATAATAATCCAGATACAAACGATGAAAATTACTTTCAGTCAGTTGAAAATCGGATATATACTCAGGACAATTCACCATATATTACCTATCATTCACAACGCAATCATTTACCTTCCTATCTGCTCACGTCACGTGCATTCGCTAGTTTTTGTTACAAAAATAAGATATTTTCCCCAATAATCAATTATCCATGAATCAACATTCGCTTCATAGAAATCAAACAAAATCCGATGCAGTATTCAAATAAATTTGATACCGCATCGGATTATATTACAAAAGCAACCGATCGTTTTACTCTTACTTCAGTTACTTGTTACCCTGCATTTTCTCCATTTCCTCTTTCGATCCAACGACCAATCCCCGGAGTTCTTTCATACCGGTACCCACCGGAATCAAGTGGCCGCAGATCACGTTTTCTTTCAAACCTTCCAACGGATCCACCTTACCGTAGATGGCAGCTTCGTTCAATACTTTTGTCGTTTCCTGGAAAGAAGCGGCAGAGATAAAACTGGAGGTCTGCAAAGCAGCGCGGGTGATTCCTTGCAATACCTGAGCCGAAGTTGCAGGTACAGCATCGCGGGCTTCGACAACTCTTAAATCCCGGCGTTTCAACTGAGAATTGATATCACGGAGTGTACGGGCAGAAATGATCTGACCGGCTTTCACGCGGTCGGAATCTCCTGGCTCCAGCACCACCTTCTTACCGAACATCTCGTCATTTTCCTCCATAAACTCGCTCTTATCCACGATCTGATTCTCCAGGAAACGAGTATCTCCGGAATCCTGAATCAATACCTTACGCATCATCTGGTGTACAATGATCTCGAAATGTTTATCGTTGATCTTCACACCCTGCATCCGGTATACATCCTGAACTTCATTCACAATATATTCCTGAACGGCAATCGGTCCCTGAATATTCAGAATATCGGTCGGAGTGATCGCCCCGTCGGACAACGGCGTACCGGCACGTACATAGTCGTTTTCCTGTACCAGGATCTGTTTTGACAGAGAAACCAGGTATTTCTTCACCTCGCCGGCTTTAGAAGTCACGATAATTTCGCGATTACCCCGTTTGATCTTACCGTAAGTCACCTCACCGTCGATTTCAGAGACTACTGCCGGATTCGACGGGTTACGAGCCTCGAACAATTCGGTTACACGAGGAAGACCTCCCGTGATATCGCCTGCCTTACCGACAGCTCTCGGGATCTTCACGATCGTACTACCGGCTGTTACTTCGTCTCCTTCTTTCACTACGATATGAGCCCCTACCGGTAAGTTATAACTCTTGACGATATTTCCGTTTTTGTCTTCAACAGTCAAAGCAGGTGCTTTGGTCTTATCACGGAACTCGGTGATCACTTTTTCACGGAAACCGGTCGTTTCATCCGATTCTTCTTTGTAAGTCTCTCCTTCGATCAGATTTTCAGAACCGATCCTACCACTGAATTCAGTAATGATCAACGCATTGAACGGGTCCCATTCGCAAAGCAAATCGTTCTTCTTGATTTCCTGCCCGTCTTTCACAAACAGTTTCGCACCGTAAGGAATATTATGCGTAATCAGGATAATATTGGTATTCTTATCGATAATCCTCAATTCAGTCAAACGGCCGACAACGACATCACATTTCTGACCGTTATCCTGTGTATATTCTACAGAACGCAATTCCTCGAATTCTATGATACCGTCGTATTTCGCTTTCAGAGAGTTCTCGGTCGAGATGTTACCTGCCGTACCACCCACGTGGAATGTACGCAAGGTCAGCTGTGTACCCGGTTCACCGATAGACTGTGCAGCAATGGTACCGACAGCTTCACCCATCTGTACCAGCTTCCCGGTAGCCAGGTTACGTCCGTAGCATTTCGAACATACCCCTTTCTTCGCTTCGCAAGTCAGTACAGAACGTACTTCTACACGTTCGATCGGTGATTTCTCGATGGCTTCGGCAATTTCTTCAGTGATTTCATCTCCTGATTTCACCAATAACTCACCGGTATGAGGATGGTAAATATCGTGTACAGACACACGTCCCAGGATTCTTTCATACAGTGAAGCAACTACTTCCTCGTTATTTTTGATAGCAGCGATAGTTACCCCTCTCAACGTACCACAATCCTCTTCTGTGATTGTAATATCGTTAGCCACATCCACCAAACGACGGGTCAGGTAACCGGCATCTGCCGTTTTCAGAGCCGTATCGGCCAAACCTTTACGAGCACCGTGAGTAGAGATAAAGTACTCCAACACGGACAATCCCTCTTTGAAATTCGCCAAAATCGGGTTTTCGATAATCTGACCACCGGTAGCACCCGATTTCTGCGGTTTTGCCATCAATCCACGCATACCGCCCAACTGACGGATCTGTTCACGGGACCCACGGGCTCCGGAGTCAAGCATCATATAAATAGAGTTGAATCCCTGATCGTCTTCGGCCAATTGTTTCATCAACGTATTGGTCAGCTTGGCGTTCACATGCGTCCAGATATCGATGATCTGATTGTAACGTTCGTTGTTCGTGATGAAACCCATGTTATAGTTGTTCATGACCTCTTCTACCTGGTCATATCCTTCCTGTAACAGGGCGTCCTTTTCTTCCGGTACGATAACGTCGGCCAGATTGAACGACAATCCGCCCTCGAATGCCATACGGTATCCCAGGTCCTTGATATCATCCAGGAATTTGGCAGTCACATCAACCCCGCAACGTTTGAACACATCACTAATGATGTCACGCAATGATTTCTTTGTAATCAGCGTATTGATGTACGGGAAATTCTTCGGTGTAAACTGGTTCAGAATAACACGTCCCACAGTCGTTTCGATCATATGGACATATTCATTTCCTGCATGATCGACATCCTTGATCTTCACCTGTATCTGAGCATGCAAATCTACCGCCTTTTCATTCAGTGCGATAATCACCTCCTCAGGTGAATAGAATTTCAATCCTTCTCCTTTAGCTCCCTTACGCGGTTTGGTGATATAATACAAGCCGAGCACCATATCCTGCGAAGGCACTGTAATCGGCGCTCCATTAGCAGGGTTCAGAATGTTATGTGCACAAAGCATCAGGATCTGAGCTTCCAGAACAGCTTCATTACCCAGCGGCAAGTGAACGGCCATCTGGTCACCGTCGAAGTCGGCATTGAATCCGGTACAAGCCAGCGGGTGCAAACGGATAGCCTTTCCTTCGATCAATTTCGGCTGAAAGGCCTGAATACCCAAACGGTGAAGGGTCGGAGCACGGTTCAACAATACCGGATGACCTTTCAATACGTTTTCCAGAATATCCCAAACCACCGGATCACGACGGTCTACGATTTTCTTGGCACTCTTCACGGTCTTCACGATACCCCGTTCGATCAGCTTCCGGATGATAAACGGCATATATAATTCGGCTGCCATATCTTTCGGCAAACCACATTCGTGCATTTTCAGGTCCGGACCCACCACAATAACCGAACGGGCCGAATAGTCGACACGTTTACCGAGCAAGTTCTGACGGAAACGTCCTTGTTTACCTTTCAAACTGTCGGAGAGTGATTTCAACGGGCGGTTATTCTCGATCTTAACGGCATTGGATTTACGTGAATTGTCGAACAATGAATCGACAGCTTCCTGCAACATTCGTTTTTCATTACGCAGGATCACATCCGGCGCCTTAATTTCGATCAACCGTTTCAGACGGTTATTCCGGATAATGACCCGACGGTACAAATCGTTCAGGTCGGAAGTAGCGAAACGTCCTCCGTCCAACGGTACCAACGGACGCAATTCCGGTGGAATTACAGCCAGCACCTTCACGATCATCCATTCGGGTTTATTCACCTCTTTGCTTTCACGGAAAGCTTCTACCACTTGCAGACGTTTCAGCGCTTCGTTTTTACGTTGCTGAGAAGTCTCGGTATTGGCTTTATGACGTAATTCGTAAGACAGATCGTCCAAATTCAGACGTTCCAACAACATCTGAATCGCTTCGGCACCCATCTTAGCGATAAATTTATTCGGATCGTCATCGTCCAGATGCTGATTGTCGGCAGGCAGAGCATCTGCGATGTCCAGGTATTCCTCTTCCGTGAGCATATCCAGCTCAGCGATTCCTTTTTCAGACATAATACCCGGTTGTACCACGATATAACGTTCGTAGTAAATGACAGCATCCAATTTCTTGGAAGGTAATCCTAACAGATATCCGATCTTGTTGGGGAGGGATTTGAAATACCAGATATGAGCCACCGGAACGACCAGCTGGATATGCCCCATCCGTTCACGGCGTACTTTTTTCTCCGTCACTTCCACACCACAACGGTCACAAACGATACCTTTATAACGGATGCGTTTGTATTTACCGCAATGGCACTCGTAATCCTTTACCGGACCGAAAATCCGCTCACAGAACAGACCGTCGCGTTCAGGCTTATAAGTACGGTAGTTGATGGTCTCGGGCTTCAACACCTGTCCGCTGGAGTGTTCCAGAATTTCCTCAGGAGAGGCCAGTCCGATAGCAATTTTTGTAAAGCTCTTGGGCTTGTTGGTATTATTATCTTTTCTAAAAGCCATAATTTTTGAAGTTAAAGGCTAAAAGCTAAAGGCTAAAGGCTTATTACCTATAGCTTTTAGCTTATAGCTTTTTACATTATATCAAGTTCACGCTTAATCCCAGTCCTCTCAGCTCATGCAACAATACGTTGAATGATTCGGGCAGACCCGGGGTAGGCATAGGCTCTCCTTTTACGATATGCTCGTAAGTTTTGGTACGGCCCATTACATCGTCAGACTTCACGGTCAGGATTTCCTGCAGGATATGAGCAGCTCCGAAAGCTTCCAGAGCCCAAACCTCCATCTCACCGAAACGCTGCCCACCGAATTGAGCTTTACCACCCAAAGGCTGTTGTGTAATCAACGAGTACGGTCCGATCGAACGGGCATGCATTTTATCATCTACCATGTGCCCCAGTTTCAGGAAGTAGGTCACTCCTACTGTCGCCGGCTGGTCGAAACGTTCACCGGTACCACCGTCATACAGGTAGGTTGTACCGTAACGAGGCACACCGGCTTTATCGGTATAGGCGTTGATATCGTCCAGGCTTGCACCGTCGAAAATCGGAGTAGCGAATTTCAATCCCAATTCTTTACCGGCCCAGCCCAATACAGCTTCGAAAATCTGTCCCAGGTTCATACGGGAAGGTACACCCAACGGATTCAAACAAATATCCACCGGAGTACCGTCGGCCAGGAACGGCATATCTTCAACCCTTACAACGCGGGATACGATACCTTTATTACCGTGACGTCCTGCCATCTTATCACCGATCTGCAATTTACGTTTTTTCGCTACGTAAACTTTAGCCATTTTGATGATGCCGGAAGGAAGTTCGTCTCCGACAGTAGCATTATATTTTTTACGCTTCATCTGTCCTTCGATCTCCTTGTATTTGATCACAAAGTTGTGCAGCAAATCACGGATCATATCGTTCTTCTGTTTATCTGTCGTCCACTTGTTCGGATTGATTTCCAGATAATTCAGATTTTGCAAGGTTTTCAGCGTAAACTTCACGCCTTTCGGAATAACATCTTCGTTCAGGTAATTCTTCACTCCCTGAGAAGTCTTCCCATTGGTCAGTTCGAACAATTTGTCGATCAGCAAATCGGTTAAATCGCCTACTTTCCGTTCGAATTGTTCGTCGATTTCAGCCAGGATCGTCTTACCTGCAGCTTTCGATTTCCGGTCGCCGATCATCCGCTGGAACAATTTTTTATCGATAATGACACCGCTCAGTGAAGGAGAAGCTTTCAGAGAAGCATCTTTCACATCACCGGCTTTATCACCGAAGATCGCACGCAGCAATTTTTCTTCCGGACTCGGATCGGATTCTCCTTTCGGGGTAATCTTACCGATCAGGATATCTCCCGGTTTCACACGGGCTCCGATGCGGATAATACCGTTTTCATCCAGATCCTTCGTAGCATCTTCACTGACATTGGGGATATCGGCAGTCAACTCTTCCAAACCTCGTTTCGTTTCGCGCACTTCCAGTGAATATTCATCCACATGTACAGAAGTAAATACATCGTTACGAACGATATTTTCAGAGATCACGATAGCATCCTCATAGTTATACCCTTTCCAGGGCATATAAGCCACTTTCAGGTTACGTCCGAGTGCCAGTTCACCTCCTTCCGAAGAATATCCTTCGGTCAGGATTTCCCCTTCCTCTACGCGCTGTCCTTTACGGACTATCGGACGTAAAGTCATGGTCGTACTCTGGTTGGTACGTTTATATTTCGGCAGGACATACTCTTTCGTATCCCCGTCAAAGCTTACAAAACGTTCTTCTTCGGTCTGGTCGTATTTGATCACGATCCGGCGTCCATCCACGAAATCGACAACACCAGGTCCTTCTGCTACGATCTGTGTCCGGGAATCCCGCACCAAAGCGCCTTCCAAACCGGTTCCTACAATCGGAGCCTGCGGCTTGATGATAGGCACAGCCTGACGCATCATGTTAGACCCCATCAAGGCACGGTTGGCATCGTCATGTTCCAGGAACGGAATCAAAGAAGCGGCGATAGAAGCAATCTGATTAGGTGCAACGTCCATCAGATTAACATTCTCGATCTCTTCAACCGGGAAGTCTCCGTCTTTACGGGATTTAGCCCGTTTGTTCACAAAGTGACCTTCGTCGTCGATCTTCGCATTCGCCTGAGCGATTACCAGTCCTTCTTCTTCCTCTGCCGATAAATATTTCACCCCTTCCGGTGACAGATCCACCACTCCGGCCTCCACCTTCCGGTAAGGAGTTTCGATAAATCCTAAATCGTTGATTTTTGCATATACACAAAGTGAAGAAATCAAACCGATATTCGGACCTTCCGGGGTCTCGATCGGACAAAGTCGTCCGTAGTGGGTATAGTGAACGTCACGCACCTCGAATCCGGCACGGTCACGGGAAAGACCGCCAGGTCCTAAGGCCGACATACGACGTTTATGTGTAATCTCAGCCAGCGGGTTCGTCTGGTCCATAAACTGTGACAGCGCATTCGTACCGAAGAAAGAGTTGATCACAGAAGACAGGATCTTGGAATTGATCAGATCTACCGGAGTAAACACCTCATTGTCACGAACGTTCATCCGTTCACGGATTGTACGGGCCATACGGGCCAGCCCGACACCGAATTGATTGTACAACTGTTCGCCTACAGTACGTACACGACGGTTGCTCAAGTGGTCGATATCATCTACATCTGTACGGGCATTCAACAGCTTGATCAGATATTTGATAATCTCGATCATATCTTCTTTGGTCAGCACCCGAACAGCCGGATCGGTAGAAAGTCCCAGTTTTTTATTCAACTTGTAACGTCCAACATCTCCCAGGTCGTAGCGCTTGTCAGAGAAGAACAATTTATCGATAACATCACGGGCAGTCGCTTCGTCAGGTGGTTCTGAGCTACGCAGCTGTCTATAGATGTGCATCACTGCTTCTTTTTCCGAGTTACACGGGTCTTTTTGCAGTGTATTGTATATAATGGCATAATCTGCCAGATTTTGCTTTTCTTTATGCAACAGAATCGTCTTTGCACCTGAATCGACGATTGCATCAATATGTTCATTTTCCAGAACAGTTTCCCGGTCCACAATGATTTCGTTTCGTTCGATAGAAACCACCTCACCGGTATCTTCATCCACGAAATCTTCCACCCAGGTCTTCAAAACACGCGCAGCCAACCGACGGCCAACGACTTTTTTCAATCCCGTTTTGGAAACATTTATTTCATCCGCCAGGTCAAATATCTGCAAGATATCCTTATCCGTCTCAAAGCCGATAGCACGTAACAAAGTCGTTACCGGCAATTTTTTCTTCCGGTCGATGTAAGCATACATCACATTGTTGATGTCTGTCGCGAACTCGATCCAGGAACCCTTGAACGGGATAATTCTGGCGGAATAAAGTTTGGTACCATTAGCATGAACGCTCTGTCCGAAAAATACACCCGGTGATCTGTGCAACTGAGATACGATCCGTTAATCACAAAGGTGCCTTTGGGCGTCATATACGGAACATTCCCCAGATATACGTCTTCAATCACCGTGTCGAAATCCTCGTGTTCGGGATCCGTACAATACAACTTCAGTTTGGCCTTCAACGGAGCTCCGTAAGTCAATCCTTGCTCCAGACATTCGTCTATCGAATAACGGGGCGGGTCGATGAAGTAGTCCAAAAATTCCAGAACAAAATTGTTCCGGGTGTCGGTGATTGGGAAGTTCTCCTTGAAAACAGTATACAGGCCTTCGTTCTTTCTGTTTTCAGGCGTCGTACCCAATTGAAAAAAGTCCTTGAAAGACTTTAATTGCACTTCAAGAAAATCAGGATATTGCAACTGATTTTTCGTGGAGGCAAAGCTTATTCTTTTGTTTGAAGTATTTGAAGACATCTAATAATTTTTTGGAACCTAAACAATAATAACAACAAAATGGTTTAGAGTCAAAAGTGACTCTAAACCTCGAAACCCATGGAGGGTCTTATGACTTATTTAAGTTCAACTTCAGCTCCTGCTTCTTCCAGTTGAGCTTTCAATTGTGCAGCTTCTTCTTTAGAAACTTTTTCTTTCAAAGGAGCCGGAGCTTTGTCAACTAATTCTTTAGCTTCTTTCAGTCCAAGACCGGTCAGCTCTTTCACTAACTTCACAACAGCCAGTTTAGACTGACCACCTGATTTCAGGATTACGTCGAACTCGGTCTGTTCAGCAGCAGCAGCACCTTCGCCACCAGCAGCAGGAGCAGCTACAGCAACAGCAGCAGCTGCAGGTTCGATACCGTATTCTTCTTTAAGGATGTCAGCTAACTCTTTTACGTCTTTTACTGTCAGGTTAACTAATTCTTCTGCAAGTTTTTTCAAATCTGCCATTTCGATAAGTATTTAAAATGTTTTTATTCAAAAAATAATAATAATATTTATGCTCTATCTTCAAGAGTTTTAAGCACTCCGCCGATAGTATTCTTCCCTGATTCCAGGGCAGAGATAAGCTTCTGCATCGGTGATTGCAGCAACAGTACGATATCTCCCAGCAACTCTTCTTTCGATTTGATGCTAACCAGAGCGTCCAGTTGGTTTTCACCCACATAGGCACATTCTTCCACGAAAGCAGCCTTCAATACAGGTTTGTCATGGTTCTTACGGAACTCTTTGATCAGTTTCGCAGGAGCATTACCTGTCTCAGACAGCATCACAGCGCTAGAACCGGTCAAAGCACTATAAATTTCATTATAGTCAGCTTCCAAACCGTCCAAAGCAACACGCAACAAAGTGTTTTTTACCTGAATCAGTTTAATTCCTGCTTTGAAGCAAGCTCTACGCAACTCTTGTGTCGCAGCTGCATCCAATTCAGAGATATCACTGATATAGATATGCTTGTGTGCTTTTATCTGCTCGGTTAAATTGTCTATGATTACTTGTTTTTCTTCCCTTTTCATTCTACAAATGGTCCTTTAAAGGTTAATAATTAATCAAGTAATGACTTAAGGTCTAATTTAATACCGGGACTCATTGTACTTGACAGGAATACACTCTTCACATAAGTACCTTTTGCAGAAGAAGGTTTCAGTTTTTGGATCGTAGCCATAAATTCACGGGCATTATCCATAATCTTTTCTGCTTCAAAGTTTACTTTACCGATAGAAGTGTGTACGATACCAAATTTGTCAACTTTAAAATCAATTTTTCCCTGCTTAACCTCTTTTACGGCTTTACCGATTTCCATGGTAACAGTACCGCTCTTCGGGTTTGGCATCAATCCACGCGGACCTAGGATTCGTCCTAAAGCACCAATTTTACCCATGATGGCCGGCATAGTAATAATGATGTCGATATCAGTCCAACCTGATTTCAATTTTTCAATATACTCATCCAATCCAACATAGTCGGCACCGGCAGCTTTGGCTTCTTCAACCTTATCAGGGGTACAAAGTACCAATACTCTGATATCTTTACCGGTTCCATGGGGCAATGTAACGACACCGCGAACCATTTGATTGGCTTTACGCGGGTCTACACCCAGACGAACGTCTATGTCAACTGACGCATCAAACTTGGTAAAAGTAATTTCTTTCACCAGCTGAGCAGCTTCTTCAATGGTATAAACTCTACCATCTTCGATCTTTTCTAAAGCTAACTTCTTATTTTTTGTCAGTTTACTCATTACGTTTGAAGTATTACGAATTCATTAAAAAGGTTTCTCACCATCGATGGTGATCCCCATACTTCTGGCAGTTCCAGCTACCATGCTCATTGCTTTTTCAATTTCAAAAGCATTCAAATCGCTCATTTTGCCTTCTGCAATTTCCTTTACTTTGTCCCAAGACAAAGAAGCCACCTTTTTACGGTTAGGTTCTGCAGAACCGGATTTGAGTTTTGCTGCTTCCAAAAGCTGAATAGCAACAGGGGGCTGTTTGGTAATGAAATCAAAAGATTTATCACCGTAAACCTGAATAATCACCGGAATGATCTTACCTGCCTGGTCCTGAGTTCTTGCATTGAATTGTTTGCAGAAGTCCATAATATTGACTCCTTTAGAACCTAAAGCAGGACCCACTGGAGGAGAAGGATTCGCGGCACCAGCTTTAATCTGTAGCTTGATAAGAGCTTCAACTTCTTTTGCCATTTTTTTTAGAGTTTGAAAGTTTATAAAGTTATAAGGTTTATAAAGTTAATGAAAACTGCAGTGCTGCTTTAATCACAACCAGAGCAGAACACACTTTAAGAACTTTAGAAACTTTAAAAACTTTAAGAACTAATATTTGTTTATTCTTTTTCTACCTGCATGAAACTCAATTCGAGTGGTGTCTGACGACCAAAAACCTTGACAATTACTTTCACCCGTTTTTTGTCATTGTTCACTTCCTCTATCACGCCGGTAAAACCGTTGAACGGACCGTCAGTAACTTTTACCGATTCGCCAACGACATAAGGTATGTTTATCTCCTCGGGCTGTTCCGACAGTTCATCTACTGTACCCAGAATCCGGTTGATTTCCGATTGACGCATCGGCACCGGATCGCCCCCTTTAGTTTCCCCCAGGAAGCCTATCACGTTCGTGATATCACGAAGCATGTGGGGTATCTCACCGACAAGAGCCGCCTCTATCATTACATAACCGGGAAAAAAGTTCCGCTCTTTGCTGATCTTTTTACCGTTACGTACCTGATAAATTTTCTCGGTAGGTATCAAAACCTGTGAAACATAATCTTGCAGCCCTAGACTGGCAACTTCATTCTCGATATACTCCTTTACCTTCTTCTCTTTCCCGCCGATCACACGAAGTACATACCATCTTTTTTTAATTTCTGCCATGTAGTTCTGAAGATTAATAAAACATACTATATATGAAATCCATAATGTGTCTGAACGAAAAGTCCATTACAAATATACCAATTGCAATAATGACGGAAGCTATCATTACTATGGTGGCACTGCTCTGGAGTTCAGACCATGATGGCCAGGAGACTTTATTGACCAGCTCGTTATAAACGTCTGCGAAATAAGCTTTTATTTTCATTTTAGATCTTCGATTGTAAATTTTAAATTGCCTGCAAATTTACAATTTAAAATTTAAAATTAAAACATTTCAGCACGGGAGGAGAGACTCGAACTCCCGACACCTGGTTTTGGAGACCAGTGCTCTACCAACTGAGCTACACCCGTATCTTTATTTCGGATTTTTAATTTACGATTTACGATTATCCGGGAAACCGGTAACCGTAAACCGTAAAAATATCCTTCAGGATTCGGACTCCGATCGATACAAGTTTGCAGACCGGAATCACAAATCAGATATTAATTAACCAAGGATTTCAGTAATCTGACCGGCACCTACGGTACGTCCACCTTCACGGATAGCGAACCGAAGACCTACTGAACATGCTACCGGAGTCAACAATTCAACAGTGATTGTTACGTTATCTCCCGGCATTACCATTTCAGTTCCTTCCGGCAGAGTGATTTCACCGGTAACGTCCATCGTACGCAGATAGAACTGAGGTCTGTACTTGTTGTGGAACGGAGTGTGACGACCACCTTCTTCTTTTTTCAGGATATAAACCTCAGCTTTAAATTTGCTGTGCGGTTTAACTGAACCCGGTTTTGCCAGTACCATACCACGTTTGATTTCGTTTTTGTCGATACCACGCAGCAACAGACCAACGTTATCACCAGCTTCTCCTTCATCCAATAATTTACGGAACATTTCAACTCCGGTACAAACGGTTTTCTTACCATCAGCACCCAGACCGATAATTTCCAATTCATCACCTACATGTACAACACCAGTTTCGATACGACCGGTAGCAACAGTACCACGACCGGTGATTGAGAATACGTCTTCAACCGGCATCAGGAACGGTTTTTCATTATCACGCGGAGGAAGTGGAATCCAGTTATCAACAGCATCCATCAATTCCATTACTTTTTCTTCCCATTTAGCCTCGCCGTTCAATGCTCCCAGTGCAGAACCTAAGATGATCGGAGTATTGTCACCATCATATTGATAGAAAGACAACAGTTCACGAACTTCCATTTCAACCAGTTCCAACATTTCAGGATCATCCACCATATCCACTTTATTCAGGAATACAACGATTCTCGGAACGTTTACCTGACGAGCCAAAAGAATGTGTTCACGGGTCTGAGGCATCGGACCATCAGTAGCAGCACAAACCAGGATAGCACCGTCCATCTGAGCAGCACCGGTAACCATGTTCTTTACATAGTCGGCGTGACCCGGACAGTCAACGTGAGCATAGTGACGGTTAGCGGTAGAATACTCAACGTGAGAAGTATTGATGGTGATACCTCTTTCTTTTTCTTCCGGAGCGTTATCGATCTGATCGAATGATTTTACTTCGGAAAGACCTTTTTTTGCCAACACGGTAGTGATAGCAGCAGTCAAAGTGGTTT
>OBAE01001182.1_pt1 | contig 14448 bp, 10 predicted proteins | sample 1517641 | NCBI WGS metagenome assembly OBAE01 (sample SAMN04571701, study PRJEB22368) | human gut metagenome | biome: human gut; material: stool | host: Homo sapiens | place: Luxembourg | collected 2012-08-30 | reverse complement strand
AGCAAGCCACAAGCTGATTCTATTCGGCAGTGTCGGGGAAAATACGTTTATGCAGCTTATATGCAAGTACAAGCCCTAAAATGCCTGTGATCATCTGCGGCCAGCCCATAATAAACAAAATGAATAACGCCAGCTTTTCAGGTACTGCAACCAGCCACAAAACGAACAAACTGCTGCAATATAAAATAAATGTTTTAAAAAGAGGCGCGGCGATGATGATCCCCTTTCCCCAGAAGCGGGCACACAGATATACCATCACCAAGTTGCCTACAGCCACTACCGGTATCAAAAACGGAAGCGGCAGCTGCCCTTGAAAATACGCCATTACCGGCAACAGCACCGCGATCATTACAGACGGCCATAAACCAACGGTACGGGCCGCCAGCACCAAAACCATATTCACCAATGTACCGACGACAAAAACAGTCCACATAGGCGGCATAGGGATCACTAAACGCAATGCCTGCAGGACCAGACCTACGGCCAGCAGCATCGCCCCTCTTACCCAGTTATTATTTTTCATTCTATTCTCCTATTTTGCCGGACATTCACGTTCTACAAAAGCTTTAAACGCAGCCTGCAGCTGCGGCACGACCTTACCTACACCGCTGCCGATGAATTTGCGGTCTATTTTAGTAACCGGCATAATCTCGCATCGAGGGCCGCATAAAAATGCTTCTTCTGCTTTCAGGACAAACTCCATATCAAAAGCTTTTTCGATGACCTGCATATCAATATCAGGTGCCAGACGTTCCTTGATCAGCCTGCGGGTAATATTTTTATGAACCAGGTTATTATCAGGATGTGTCCATATCATTTCATCTTTGATCACCATAAAGCTGCTTTCAGTGCTTTCAGTTATCTTACCGTTCTCACGAATAAAAAGAGTGTCAAAAGCGTTGCTTTCACGTGCTTTTTGACGTGCCAGAACTTCAGGCAGCCTGTTTAAGGTATTAACGTTACATAACTGCCAGCGATTATCCTCAGTCGTAATAATATTGACGCCGCTCTCACGTTTTGCCGACAATACTTCCCGATCAGTTTCCACGATCGTCATTGTCAGCTGCGGCACCGACATTTCCGGAAACGCCAGCCCATAATCGGCAGTCCCGCGAGTAATTTGAGTATAGATCTCTCCATTTTCAATACCACTTTCAGCTATCAGTGCTTCATGGAATTCAATCAATTCTTCAATCGTGTAAACGGCAGGTATTTTCACCTTAATAACAGATTCGAATAAATTATCCATATGAGGTAATAAAGCAAAACAACGGCCATTATAAACAGGCACTATCTCAAATACACCGTCGCCAAACTGGTGCCCCCTGTCGTGTACCGAAACTGCCGCCTCTTCTGCCGGCATGATTTCACCATCTACAAGAACTAGATTTTTGTACATAATTAAAACCTCCATATGCAAATTTTGTATTAAAATTCACTTTTTTGTCACCGGAAATATTGTATAATATAGAAAGAGCTGTGTAATATAACAGCTTTAATATTATACAACATTTTGTTAAATTTGTCCGCAAAGCTTTGAATAAAATGGTATCCGTATAATAAATTTATGAAAGAAGGTGACTGCCTATGGCTCATTTACCGCCGATAGTCGCTGATTTAGCGATGATCCTCTTAGTTGCAGGTATTACGACGATCCTGTTCAAAAAACTCAATCAACCTTTAGTACTTGGTTATATTATTGCCGGTTTTATTACCGGACCGCATTTCAACTTTTTCCCCACTGTATCAGACACCGCTAATATCAACGCCTGGTCTGAAATAGGCGTTATTTTTCTTTTATTTGCACTGGGTCTCGAATTCAGCTTTTATAAGCTGAAAAGCGTAGGCAGCACAGCTTTTATAGCTACCTTCGTTGAAATAGGCGGGATGCTGATCGTTGGCTATTTCACAGGCCATATGCTGGGCTGGGATCATATGGACAGCCTGTTCTTAGGCGGTATGCTGGCCATGTCGTCAACTACCATCATCATCAAAGCCTTTGAAGACCTCAAGCTCAAAGGTCAGCGCTTTACAGAAATGGTTTTTGGTATTCTGATAGTTGAGGACATCGTCGGCATCATTATGATGGTATTGCTTTCAACTTTAGCCGCTGCCAGCGCCGACATTTCGACGCTCGAGCTGATCGAAAGCGTCATGCGCCTGCTGTTCTTCCTGGTCTTATGGTTCGTTCTTGGTATGTATCTGGTCCCGTCCTTCTTTAAACGGGCTGAGCGCCTGATGAACGATGAAACTCTGCTGGTTGCTTCTATCGGCCTTTGCCTTGGTATGGTAGTACTTGCTACCCACATGGGCTTCTCGGCAGCCTTAGGCGCTTTTATTATGGGTTCTCTTATCGCCGAAGCACCAAGTGCCGAAAAAATAGAACATCTCGTCAAACCTGTCAAAGATCTGTTTGGAGCTGTCTTCTTTGTATCAGTAGGTATGCTTGTTGACCCTGCTTTACTTCTGGAATACGCGGTACCTATCATTGTACTCGTTATTGTTACCTTAGTCGGCAAGCTGCTGCTTTCCGGCGCCGGTGTACTGCTTTCAGGCCAAAACCTCAATACTTCTATGCACTGCGGTTTCAGCCTTGCTCAGATCGGTGAATTTTCCTTTATCATCGCATCTCTGGGTATGAGCCTCGGAGTTATCAGCGACTTTTTATATCCAATAATTGTTGCTGTTTCTGTAATGACAACCTTTACTACCCCGTTTTTCGTTATGGCAGCAGAACCTGCTTATCAGTTCACTAAAAAACTATTGCCGCAAAGAACTCTGGAATGGCTTGACCGCTATACGGAAGAAAATCCTGATAACGACGGTAAAGACAGTGATTGGCGCGATTTTCTGCGTGAGTATTTTATCCGCATTTTGATTTTTACGACTATGCTCTCAGCTGTCGCTTTAGGCTCTTATTATTATCTGCAGCCTTACCTGTCAGGAAAAATGTCAGCTCCCTACAGCAATCTGCTGACAGCGCTGCTGACTCTGGTCGTTATGGCGCCATTCCTGCGGGCAGTTCTTGTCAATAAAACCAACCATCCTGAGCTTTTCTCAACTTTATGGTTTAAGAAACGTTCTAATCACATCCCTTTAACACTGCTGTTATTTTTAAAAATCCTGATCGCAGCAGCATTCCTCTACTTTGTTTTTGCCAAACTACTTGGTCTGCAGTCACTGCTGGCTGCGCTGGCAACAGCAGGCGCTGCTTATTTCATCTCCTCATCCGACTGGCTGATGGGCGAATATCTGCGTATGGAATCACGTTTTCTTGTCAATCTGAACGAGCGCCATATGCTCAAACATCGTGAAGCTCTTGCTGAAGCTGGCGAAGAACATCTTTACGGCTGGTTCGATGAAGAATTACAGCTTGCACGCTATAAAATCTGCGAAGACTCACCTATGATAGGTCAAACGCTGACCCAGCTTGCATTCCGTGAGCTTTATGGCTGCAACATCCTGCAGGTTTCAACTCCTGAAGAAGTCATTGATATGCCCGGGGGGCATCACATTCTGCAAAAGGATTCTACTTTGTTGATGATCGGTACTGATTCTCAATTCAAACTGTTCGACACCGCCATCAATACTCAGCGTTTGTGTATGACTCTGGTGGAAGAACCTATCACGATGCGCGAATTTATGCTGCGTGAAGACAACGATAAAGAAAACGTTTCGGTATTCTTATCGTGCGCTATCACTATCGACAAGCACTCGCCTATCCTTGGTAAATCGCTTAAGGACACCAATATCCGTGATGACTGGCACTGCCTTGTCATCGGCCTGGAACGCGGCAGTTACACTATGACCAATCCTAATGTTTCGCTTGTTTTTGAAAAAGGCGACCTGCTTTGGGTCTTAGGCAAGCAAAAAATGATCAATCAATTAGTACGTGAAGAAATCCTTTAAAAACAAACAAAAAACCTTCGGCTATGCCGAAGGTTTTTTATTTATTTCCCCTGTAAATTTATAACAACTATTTCCGGTTTCAGCTCCGTCCGCACCGGCGGGCCCCAAAATCCGTAGCCATTGCTGACAACAGCAGTCAGGTCACCAAACCGGGCCAAACCATAATCCAGCTTATACATCCGCTGCGTAACCAGCCTGTTCGGGAACATCTGCCCTGTATGGGTATGTCCAGCCAGATACATATCATAACCGGCCTCAGCGGCAGCATCCATCCGCCGCGGCTGATGATCGATCAGGATACTATAATACTTATCGTTATCGACGCTCAGAGCCTGCAACGGAACAATACTTGTTGAAACACGATAATCATGCAAACCGGTAATTTTCAATTTATCATCAACCACTGTACTCTCATCAGTCAGTATACTGATATTATTGCCTGCCAGCAAAGCTCTCAGCTCGTCAGGCCGATCAAGATAATCATGGTTTCCATAAGCTCCATATACCCCTAATGGTGCCTGAAGCTCCTTTAACGGGGCCAGTGAATCTTCCTCGATGATATATTGCAGCCGCTCATCCATAATGTCACCGGCAATCAGTACTAAATCGGGCTGCTGCGCATTGACCAGCTCTACTAAGCCCTTACTGTAATCATAGCCAAGCTCGCGTCCCAAATGGATATCGCTGACAAGCACTATTTTATACTGCTTATCAGACGACAGCTTATCGGTAACAACGGTTTCCGTACGTACAACAGGGCTAAACGCACGCCAGCTGCCCCAGGCAACAAAAATTGCCAGAACTATTGCGCCCGCAGCGGCAAACTGCATAAACGGCAGCTTGAATGAAAAAATACGCAAAACTGCATATACGATACCATGCACAACCATCAACAGCAGCGAATAGTACAAAAACGCGATCCAATAACCGCTCAGCCAGGCCGAAAGCTTTAACAGCGGCAATGGCAAACTTTCAGGCAAAACACGGCTGCCAACAGTATTAAGCATCAGCAGCACATATAAAGCGATAAACGGCGCCGACCTCATAAAAGAAAATGCATGACTGTAATAAACCCACGCCAAAGAACTCAAAACAAAATCGATCAAGGAAATAAACAGAATTACACTCAAAAGAACAGTCTCCTCCCAAAGCTCAGTTTTTATACTAAATATTATTCATAGCCTGGAAAACTTCTATGCTTTATTATACAGGTTAAAGTCCGCTCCAAGTCAAGTGGTAAAGCTGCTATTTTAGTCCCTGAATGGATAAATTTACAAAAAGTTTGAACTTTCCTGCGAAGAATGCCGGCTTTTTATTTTTACAGCACAACTATTTGCTTTCTCCCAGGCAAACATACTCATCTGATCTATATACCCTGGGGATAATCATTGCCAAACATAAAATAAGAAATACGATGCCGCCCCACATCATATACTGCATTCCCATATGTGCAATCACCATCCCGCAGACTGCCGACCCTAAAGCAGTCCCCAAATTAGCGGCAGTCAAAAAAAGACCGTTGGCAAAATCAGGTGCCTCCGGGGCCGCAGTAGTAATCCAATACTGGTTGATATTCGCATTCATACCTCCCAAAACTCCCCAAAGCAGCGTGATCAAAGCCATAGCCGGCGCCGAGGTACCGCTCCAGAAGAATGCAACATAGACAATCCCCAATGTGACCGGAAATATTATGACCAGCTTATCGGCAGACGCGCCTGCACTAAGCATACGGCCGGCAATAAAATTCCCGACGATATTCATCAAACCATAAACAAGTAAAATCAGGCTTACCGTATTCCACGAAAAAGCAGTGATATTGGTCAGATAGCCTGAAAAATATCCAAAAACTCCAAAGACAGCTCCATTCATAAACACAACGGCTGCAATAGAAAACCATAATACCGGCTTCTTTAAAACACGCAGCTGCTGCCCATACGAAAGCCTTGCTGCCACAGGCAGCGATGGTATATACAACCAGGTCGCAATCAACGCCGCTGTATTGACTACGGTAAAACCCGCCATAGCAGCCGTTAACGAAAAACTGCCGGCAATAAAGCTGCTGACCGGTACTCCCAGTACCATCCCGGCCGATACTCCCACAATGACCTTAGCAACAGCCCGGGGAGCTGCTTCCGGGCTGACTGAAGCAGCCGCAACAGAAAAAGCAAGCGAACAATAAACCGGATGGAAAATCGCCGGCACAACTCTTGCCAGCAGCATAACTGCGAAATTATCAGTAAAGACAGAAATAAGATTACCCAAAACAAATACGCTCAATACCAGAAGCATCACCCGCTTCCTGTCGATGCCCGCAAAAAGCAGCGGCATCACCGGACCGGCTGCAGCCACTGCCAAAGCAAACAAACTGACCAGCAAACCGGCCTGTGCGATACTGATACTAAATTTTTCTGCCAGAAGCGGCAAAATACCCAGCACACCCATTTCTGTATTGATGATACCAAAAACACCTATCGTCAAAATAAAGATCAGCAAATTATTTTTTTCTTTCATAACCTCTCCTGTTAACAAAAATGTGGACCCCCAGCATCCCGAGAATCCACAAAAACAAAACTTTCAGAAAATCAGATCTGCAGCTTTTGCTGCAGTAAATTATTTTAAATTAGCCTTGAAGAAGCTTTCGAGCTTATCAAACGGAATAAGCTCTACCCTGTCATAAAGATCTACGTGGCCTGCACCGGCAACATAATACAGTTCTTTCGGTTCAGCCGCACGTTTATATGCATCTTCGCTAAACTCTTTGGAATGTGCCTGATCACCGGTAATAAAGAGCAGCGGACGCGGAGAAATTGTTTCAATATCATTGAAGGGATAAAAATTCATAAATTTAGTATTACTGGAAAGCGTCGGATGTGTCGTTAAAAGCGGCGAAGAACCTGCAGGAGTAAATTCTCCTCTTGGCGTACGGTAAAAATCATAGAATTCGCGTTCAATAGGATTGGACTTTTCCGTGATCTCATGTACGGTCCCGCTTGTGTATTTAGTTGCGCCACCCTGGAATTCCACATAACGCTGCTCCGCCGCATCAGCAATGATCTGTTTTCTTTGTGCAAGCGTCAGAGAATGATTAAGTCCATTGCGGTTAGCTGCACCCATATCATACATACTAATAGTTGCAACGGCTTTCAGGCGGGGATCGATTTTAGCGGCGCTGATAGCAAAACTGCCGCTGCCGCAGATCCCGATCGCGCCAATCTTTTCTCGATCAGCAAAAGGCCCTGTACCCAGGTAATCTACCGCCGCACTGAAGGTTTCAGCATAAAGCTCAGGCGCAACAGCATTGCGTGGCTGGCCGTCACTGCCGCCCCAAAACGCCAGATCGACAGACATAGTTACAAAACCGCGTTCTGCCATCTTAACAGCGTAAAGATCAGCGCTTTGCTCTTTTACTGCCCCCATTGGATGCCCTACTATGATAGCAGCATGTTTTTTACTTTTGTCCATATCTTTCGGCAGATACAAATTACCGGCAATATTCATCTTGTACTGATTTTTAAAAGTGACTTTCTGGACCTCCACCTTATCACTCCTGTAAAAATTATCAGCATCAGCAGGCCTGTCAGCAGCAAACACAGCGCTTGTACCAGCCGTCGATAAAATCACCCCTAAAGCGATACTCTTAAACATTTTCAAATAACGGTCAGCCAAAACTTTCTTTTTCATACTTCTCAACTCCTTAAAATCATTGATTCATTTACAATAAGTTTCAAAACAGAGCCTTTCAGCTTCACTGATAATTCTGCTTACCCGGCTCCTTTGTCTTAATTATAAAAACAGAATCTAAGAATATCAAATACATATATTAAATACTTTGCCATACTTGAAAAGTATATTAAAAACTATTATAATACTTATATTGGAGGTGAAATTTTATGGATATCAGAACCCTGCAGTATTTCCTTGCCGTAGCCCGCGAAGAAAGTATCAGCGGTGCAGCCGAATTTTTACATATGACACAGCCACCGCTTTCAAGGCAGCTCAAAGAACTGGAAACAGAGCTTGGCAAACAGCTTTTTATCCGCGGGAACCGCAAAATAACGCTGACGGAAGATGGTATGATCCTGCGCAAAAGAGCAGAAGAAATCGTTGCTCTAATGGAAAAAACCAAAGCTGAAATCAACGCCTCTGCTGAAAACATTACAGGTGATATTTATATTGGCTGTGCAGAAACTGAAGGTATGCGGATGCTGGCTAAAATAATCAGTAAAATACGCCAAGAATATGACCATATACATTTTCATATCTTCAGCGGCCAGGCCGAAGACGTTTCCGAACGTCTGGACAGCGGACTGCTTGATTTTGGCTTGTTTATCGAACCGGCTGACCTTAAGAAATACGATTTTATAAAATTACCGATCACTGATATCTGGGGTTTATGGATGACCAAAGCCAGCCCTTTAGCTGAAAATAAAACTATCAAACCTCATGATTTGCTGGGCCTGCCGCTGATTATTTCCAACCAGGCCATGGTCAAAAATGAGATAGCCGGCTGGATGGGAGGAAATTACGACAATCTGAATATCGTCGCTACCTATAATCTTTTATATAACGCTTCCCTTATGGTAGAAGAAGGTGTCGGCTATGCATTAAGCATCGACAGAATCATCAAATCATATGACGACAGCCCGCTTTGCTTTCGCCCATTAGAACCAACACTTGAAGTCGGGCTTGATATTGTCTGGAAAAAATATCAAACCTTTTCCAAAGCCTCTGAAAAATTTTTAGAATACCTGAAAAAAGAATATATTTAAATATGGATATAACAAAACAGAGAGGGCTCAAAAAGCACTCTCTGTTTTTACTGTCAGGAAATGATATTTTATTTTACTAAACCCAAGCGTTTCAGCCAGGCACTGACATCGCTCTGGGTATTTTGCGCGTTGCCGCCGCTGACTACCAATGCATCCAGCACTGTAGCTCCGGGAACAGCTTTCTTTAGATCGCTGACACAATTAGCTACGCCACCGCCGCCATGAGTAACGAACGGCACGATAGTTTTGCCGGACAAATCATACTGCTCTAAAAAAGTGAACATCGGCATCGGCATCGTGCTCCACCAGTTAGGCACGCCGATATAAACGACATCGTAATCCGCCATATTTTCTACACTTCCGTTAATTGCAGGACGTGCGTTATTATCACGTTCGGCTCTGGCAAGCTCAGTTGTTTCACGGTATACTTCAGGATATGGCGTGACAGTAGTCACCCTGAACATATCCGCACCTGTTTCATTACCGATCATTCTGGCAAGAGCCTCGGTATTACCTGACCGCGAATAATACACGACCAAAGCCTTACTGCTGTTAGTTTTATTTTCACTCTGCATAATTTTCCCTCCATTATCAGTAGAAATAGCTTCGGCATTACTGCCGCCGCAAGCCGCCACCAGCATTGCCAGCATCGACATCAGCACCACAACAATTTTTTTCATACTATACCTCCTCATCTTTTATTCTACCTAAAGCAGCGTTTGGTATTTTACCATAACGCCTTTGCCTTTAATTCGATTTTACAGGCTAGAGTCAACTTTAAGTCAAGCATTTACAGTTAAAGTTTGCAAAAAGTTCATATTATAAATTTCAGCATTGATGCCAAAAACAAAGAGCGTATATCCACTACAGGATATACGCTCTCTATTATTTTCTTTACAACGATTTTCTAAAATGTCCAGCGTGTGCCGGCATTCCATTGCCAGTCTTTCTTAAAGTCACTGCCGCTGCTGCGTTCCACATCAATATAAATATGACTGTTGCTGCCCGTTTTTAATGCAGCGCCAATACCATATTCAAACCAGGTATCGTTAAAATCATCAGCAGCCTTAAAGCGGTTTCCACCGCTGTCAGCCATCGTCACATCATATCCTCCGCCAAATTCGTGCAAAAGATTAGCCTTGACATAAATATTGGCCTGATTTCCGATCTCCCTGCCTAAATTAAAACCTACACGCCCCACAGCACTGTTGATACCACCTTGCTGTACAGTTATGCCATTGCTGGTCTGGTAACTGTCGCCACCCAAATATCCTAAAGTCAGCTGCGCCTGCGGTTCAATATACCAGCCCCTGCTCAATACATTTTTACGCCCGTATTCAGCACTCACTGCCACACCTACATTGTCAAGCTCACCAGTTATCTTGTTGGCATTGCTGTCATATACAGTAAAATCATTAGCAAGCCGGCTTATCTTAAAAAGCACATCCAGATAATGCCCCTTACTGCCGATCTGTGTACCATAAAAACTGATCGCTTTTGCATCATTCCCACCATTACCGCTGCGGTAACTGCTGCTGCCAGCAGTATAATTCAATGCCACACCGTTGTAACGCACAAAATCATCTGTTCGTTTTATAACCTCATCATAACCAAGCTCATAAGCAGTATATTTATTTTCAAAACCCCAGCTTCCAGAACGGCCGATCTTACTGCCGTTCACCCTGAACCAAACGCCTTTGGCATCGTCACCATTATGGCGCAATTCGCCCATACGCTGCATCAGTTTATCGTTTTCACTCCGCCATGTATAATAATTCAACGCGCCGGCCGCCAAAACACTTTCTACCGTAGTTGTCGGCCTTTCAGCCGGAGAAATATTCTCGATCTCTTTCAAATACCAGTCGGTCGTATAACCGCCGGTATTACTTGCCTGCTGCCCCAGCTCATAGCGCTGCCAGAACAGACTGCCTTCACCATCGACAGCAGTAAAAGTTCCGTTATTTATATTAACACTGGCCAAAATTGTACCCAAAGCATCCTTGCCTAAAGTTGGATCATTATCACGTCCGTTGATCTCATGCAGCTTTAAAGCCTGTGTACCTGTAAAAGTATCTGTAACATACAGCTTATCTGCCTGATCAACTGCCGTACCATAAACATCAAGTATGATCGTGCCACCACTGCCGTTTAAAGACTCGGTCTTTAAAGTACTGAAAGCATTACCATCTGCCGTCATATCAAGCCAAGCTCCATCCAGTGTCAAATCAGTCACTTCTGAATTGCCAGTCAGCTTCCAAACGGCATTATTACCAAAACTCAGCGAGCTGGTAGAGCCATTGCTGGCATCAATACCAGCTGCACCCTGCCAAAAAGACCCTTCCGTCATCTCCAAATCAATTCTACCACCATTAGAAACCTTTATATTGCCCAGCATATTGAACTGCGCAGTTCCGTTGACCTGTGCTTTATTTGCAGCAGTACTGCCCTTGCCGTTAATATTGATCACATTAGCTGCAGCATCACTGCCGGTAAAGATATCAACAGAATCATGCAGCTCCACATTACCGCTGCCATAGATATAAATTCCCTGATTCCCCTCTTTTTGGGCATCAATACTTACACCGCCGTTAAGGACAACCTTACCTCCGTTATCGACATAAATACCATAGGATTTGTTTCCGTCCATCTGCAAATAACCTTTACCATCCATAGTGATCAGACCGGTAGAAGCATAAATGCCTTTATTGCCATTTCCCTCCGCCTTTATGATGGTATCACCATGTAAATCGATCACGCCTTCAACAAGGCCATTGCCATCTTTAGATGTATGTATTCCAGAAGTATTGTTGCCATACATATTTATGACCGTATTCTTTTGCACATCAACAGTTCCGCCGATAACGCGTATACCATAGCTTTTATCACCATAACTGTCAATATTTAAATTACCGCTCAAACCTATTTTCCCCGCATCGTTGTTAGATGCAGAAAATATCGCGTGTCCAGTCTCACCAATAGTAGTTATATAAGTATTTTGCGCAACGTTCAGCTTTCCACCGCTGGTATTGTAAATACCATAACCTCTTTGATCACTTTCAGCCTTAATAATTAAATCTCCCTGTACGTTCAACACGCCGCTGGCCGAATTTACTGTAACCCCCCTGATACCTGAAGATGGGACTGTATCTCCTTTCACAGCAATCGTCATATTTCCGGCAACATTCATCTGAGAACCGTTATAAATATTAACGCCATAAATACTGTTCCCATTAACATCAACGTTTAAATTATTGATATTTATTTCTGAGGCACTGGCATAAATACCATTTACGTCTCCGGTTTTATCTTCACTTACAATATTCAAATCACTTAAATTTATTTTAGCGCCATTGCTGACCCTAATGCCATACCTTACGTCGCCAACAGACTTTTGCCCGTTGACCTTTATGGTTACAGCAGCATCAGAAGCAGATGCCGCCAAACTTATCTCCTTGTTACCACTCAAATTTATACCGCTATTAGCCCCGGTATCTACATTGATAGTTGTATCACCGTTAATAACTGTACTGTCAGTAAGCGGTGCCTCAGCATATACAGAACCTGAAAGAGACATTAAAATCAATGCTGCCAAGCCAAAATTTTTCTTTTTTAACTTCATAAAAGACCTCGCTTTCATTCTTAAAATACTCAGAACCAAGATTTTCAGCAGCACTGTAAATATCAAAATATTTATACGCATGGTTTTCTCTAAAATTCAGCTCAGTAAATTCACTCATTTTAACATCTCCTTTCAGATCTTAAATTCAATAAACGCTGATATTTATCACTTCTTTGCATTTCCAGCATTCAGAGTAATTATTTTATTCAAAATGTTTTAACTTAACAAAATGTTTAAAAATATTTTAATATTATTCTTTAAAATAATTTCCGTAAATTATCTTAACATATAACTTTTGTTCTGACAAGATATAATTTATACTTAATATATTTACTTTATCCCAAAAGAAAACTTATTGGGAAATATATTCAAATTTAAAGTGAACTTTTTAAAATTCTGCTTTCTATATACAACACTGACGAAATGATCTCATCATATCCAGCCAATTTTATTCACTCCTGATACCACCTTATATAAAAAAAGAACCCTGTATGCAAAAGCATACGGGGTTCTTTCATAATTTTCTTAAATATCAGGCATGAGGAATATTAGTATAATCAGAAATCTCACGATTGATCGTACACAAATCACCTGCATTCAAATCATGCAGATTCTTATGACCAGTGATGCGGGCATATGTTTTCAGCTCTGCCAGGGAACAGTTCAAAAAGTTTGCTACCCTTTGTGCCGATGCTTCGATCTTAAATCTGGATCGCAGCTCCTGGTCCTGCGTAGCGATACCTACAGGACATTTACCCGTACCACAGATACGATACTGCTGGCAGGCTGCCGCAATCAAAGCAGCCGATGCTACTGCCACAGCATCCGCACCCATAGCCAAAGCCTTGGCGAAATCAGACGATACCCGCAGCCCGCCGGTGATTACCAGCGCAATATCATTAGCTCCCACAGCATCAAGATACTTGCGGGCACGATACAAAGCATAAACGGTCGGAACACTGGTCGCATCACGAACCAGCTTCGGGCTGGCGCCTGTAGCGCCGCCGCGTCCGTCGATCGTAATAAAATCAGGCTCTGCAAAAACGCAAAACTCCAAATCACGTTCCAGCTTACCGGCTGCGATCTTGATACCTATAGGCCTGCCGTCAGATTCCTCGCGCAGACTCGTCACCAATGCTTTCAAATCCTCTTTCGTATTGATATCAGGAAACTTGGACGGGCTGATAACATCTTCACCCAAAGGTTTATTCCTGATCGCCGCGATTTCCGGTGTCACTTTGCTGCCGGGAAGATGCCCGCCCATACCGGGCTTCGTACCCTGGCCGATCTTGATCTCGATCGCATCGGCATTACGCAGATTTTCCCGTGTCACACTGTATAAATTGGGGATATATTCAAAAATATATTTATGCGCCGCTGCCATTTCTTCCGGCAGAATACCGCCTTCACCACTGCACATCGCCGCACCTGCTAAAGCGCTGCCCTTGGCTAAAGCCACTTTAGTCTCTTTTGACAAAGCTCCGAAAGACATATGTGAAACAAAAATCGGATTAGTCAAAATCAACGGCTTTTTGGCATTTTTACCAATCACAGTCGTCGTATCGACCGCGTCATGATCATTGAGCGGCGGCGGATTCAGCTGATTGCCCAGCAGCAGGATATCGTCCCAGCAAGGCATCGGCATCGGCGTACCCATAGCACCGATGATCGACTTACCTGTTACAGCCATTTCATGGATATCGTCCATATGACGGCAACTGGCGTCACAACGGGCGTATGCCGGATCATAAGCCAGCTCCTCCGGAGCTGCAGCGGCTTCCAGAGCAGTAGAAGCAGCAGCTTCGCTGTCGTTTTCCTCCATCAATACCATCGTCATTCCACAGACCGGGCATTTACTGTCAAGCAGTGGCTTCCCCTCTTTTTCTTCGTCATAAATATAACCGCAGACACTGCATTTATATTTTGCCATTTCTCCTCAACCTCCATTTTTCAATAATCATTATCTAATAATATATTCTGTATCTATTATAAGTTTTCTGAAAATTATCGTCAAGCCGTTTTCTGTTTTTTCATAGCAAAAACATCGTCCAAAACCCTTTGCACACCAAATACATCTGCTGGCAATTAATAAAGCCTGACTGTTGTCAGTCAGGCTTTATTGGGGAATATTTTCAAACAAAGCGGAGGGTT